>Ga0207933_1000371_pt1 | contig 45174 bp, 42 predicted proteins | sample NGESurdeep092012_4_FD_184488 | JGI IMG/M metagenome (GOLD analysis project Ga0207933, IMG submission 184488) | Arctic peat soil microbial communities from Barrow, Alaska - NGEE Surface sample F53-3 deep-092012 (SPAdes) | ecosystem: Environmental > Terrestrial > Soil > Wetlands > Peat ... | reverse complement strand
GACCATTGAGCAAACCTGGAACAGTGGCGAAACAGTTTTCCCTGTTAGAGTAGAAAAAAAGCCTTATCAATACTTATTCAAAGATGATACAGGTTATACATTCATGAATACCGAAAATTACGAACAAATAGTGGTTACTCCTGAAATGGTGGATGCGCCCCAGTTTTTAAAAGATGGCCAGGAGGTTTCAGTTTTGATTAATACAGAAACCGATTTAGCAATGGGAGTTGAACTTCCGGATAAAATTGTTTTAGCCGTAACGTATAGTGAGCCGGGCGTAAGAGGCGATACCGCTACCAAAACATTGAAACCTGCTACAGTAGAAACAGGGGCAATTGTCAATGTCCCTTTGTTTGTAAATGAGGGTGAACTAATAAGAGTAAATACAAAAACAGGTGAATACGTCGAAAGAGTAAAGTAATACACCAACGATTGATGACGGATAATTTTTTACATTTATCTGTCTAATTTTCAATTAATAAAGTACCTTAGCCACACGTTTTTAATAACCTAAATATATTTTCCAATATGGACATTAAACAAATTCATGAATTGGTAAAGCTTGTTAACAAAAGCAATATTGGTGAATTAAGCATTGAAAAAGAAGGATTTAAAATTACCATCAAACAGAAAAAGGAACCCGCTCAACACTACGGCCAGCCAATGATTCAGCAATTGCCGCAACTGCAACAAACTTTTTCTGCTACCCCCTCGCCTGAAAAAAGCAATGGTAAAAACGAGGAGGCTTCTTCCAAACAGGAAAACCTCTTAACCATTAAAAGCCCAATGATTGGAACATTCTACCGCCAGGCTGGCCCGGACAAACCACTTTTTGTAAGTGTAGGCGATGAGGTAGAAGTGGGCCAGGTGGTTTGTATAATCGAAGCAATGAAACTTTTTAATGAAATTGAAAGCGAAGTTGCGGGGAAAATTGTAAAGGTTCTTGTTGAGGATATTTCTCCTGTTGAATTTGACCAGCCTTTATTTTTAGTGGAACCGGTTTAATTAGCCAATTAGCTAATGTGCTAATATGCCAATGAAAAGGCTGAATTACAAAAGGCTCCAAAATTATTGTTTATGAAAAAGGAAGAGATTGAGGTGAATCCCATTTTAAAAATGACTTTTGATTTTTCATTATCCGTAATTGATTATTGTGACATATTGGACGGTATAAAAAAATATACAATTAGCACGCAATTACTTAAGTCCGCGACTTCGATAGGTGCTAATTCAATGGAAGCACAAAATGCTGAAAGTAAAGCTGACTTTATTCATAAAATAAAAATTGCAGCAAAGGAAGCTGACGAAACACAATACTGGCTTCTGCTCTGCAGCCTTTCGAATATTTATCCTGAATGTGATTCATTACTTTTAAAGCTTGAATCTATTCAAAAGGTTCTTAATAAAATATTGGGGACTGCAAAAAAGAAAGATCCTGACTTGTTAATAAAAGCTAACAATTAAAACTTTAAAACTGAGATTAGCAGCATTAGCACATCAGCTAATCAGCTAATCAGCTCATTAAAACGATGTTTAAAAAAATACTTATCGCCAACCGTGGCGAAATCGCACTTAGAATTATAAGGACATGCAAAGAAATGGGCATTAAAACAGTGGCCGTTTATTCTACTGCTGATAAAGATAGCCTTCATGTAAGATTTGCTGATGAAGCTGTTTGTATTGGAAAGCCTTCCAGCGCTGAAAGCTACTTAAACATTCCTCACATAATGGCGGCTGTTGAAATTACCAATGCAGATGCGATTCATCCGGGATACGGTTTTCTTGCCGAAAATTCAAAGTTTGCGCAAATATGTTTCGACCATGGAATAAAATTTATTGGCCCTACTCCGGCAATGATTAATTCTATGGGTGATAAAATAACTGCAAAAGAAACCATGATTATTGCAGGTGTGCCAGTGGTACCCGGTGTTGAGGGATTGTTAAGAGATGTAGCACATGCAAAAAAATCTGCTGCTGAAATTTGCTATCCGGTAATTCTAAAAGCAACAGCCGGAGGTGGCGGAAAAGGCATGAGAGTAGTTTGGGAAGAAAAAGATATTCAAAAAGCTTTGGAAACTGCAAAAATTGAAGCAGCAGCGTCTTTCAAAAATGATGGCATTTATATGGAAAAATTTGTGGAAGAGCCGCGCCATATTGAAATACAAATTGCAGGAGACCAGTATGGCAATGTTTGCCATTTAAGTGAGCGCGATTGTTCTATTCAACGCCGGCATCAAAAGCTGGTTGAAGAATCGCCATCACCTTTTATGACGCCGGAATTAAGAGAGCGAATGGGCGAAGCAGCTATAAAAGCAGCGTCAGCAATTAACTATGAAAGTGTTGGTACCGTTGAATTTTTAGTGGATAAAAACCGCAATTTTTATTTCATGGAAATGAACACGCGCATCCAGGTTGAGCATTGCGTTACAGAAGAAGTAATCAACTATGACCTCATAAAAGAACAAATAAAGATTGCTGCCGGAGAAAAAATATCGGGAAGAAATTATTATCCTGAAATGCATGCTATTGAATGCAGGATAAATGCCGAAGACCCTTATAATGATTTCCGCCCTTCACCCGGAAAGATTACAGCTCTTAATCAACCAGGAGGCCATGGTGTTCGCGTTGACAGCCATTGTTATTCCGGTTATACAATTCCCCCTTATTATGACAGCATGATTGGTAAATTAATCACCATGGCTCAAACGCGCGATGAAGCCATAGATACGATGTACAGGGCTTTGAGCGAATATGTTATTGAAGGAATAAAAACTACTATTCCGTTTCATCTCCAACTGATGCAAAATGAAGAGTTTAGAAAAGGAAATTTCACTACCAAATTTTTGGAAGGTTTTAAAATGAAATAACCATACACTGAATTTCAAAACAGGAATCTAACTTATTTGTTTCTTTACTGGATTTAAACAATTGAATTAGCAAAAAAAAAGAAGAAATGAATACAAGGCTGATCATGACGATAAGTGCATTATTCCTTGGTGTAATTGGAATTAGCCTTACTTTCCTTCCAAATGAAATATCTGTTTACATTGGTATAAGTTCAACAAAATCTTTTCAACTGGTGCTCCAAATTCTGGGTGCTTTGTTCTTCGGATTTGCGATGTTGAACTGGATGATAAAAGACGGCATTATTGGTGGAATCTATAATCGTCCGGCGGTTATAGCTAATTTTTCTCATTTTTTTATTGGCGCTCTTGCTTTAATTAGAGAAGTTTTTGCTCCTAATGGACTGCCATATATTTTTTGGGTACTAACAGTTGCCTATTCGGTTTTTGCATTACTTTTTGGATTAATTCTTTTTCGAAATCCTATAGGTGGGGAAAAAACAACCAACTAATAACATCCGAACTCTTCGTATCGTAAACGAATTTCTTCACTTCATTTTACTTTCAATTTCTGCAAGGTTAATTTTTATTCCGCTGTTCGAAAAGTCCGGTTGTTGCTCTAATCTTTTTTTATCATTAAACCCTAATGAAACTGCTTTCAACAAATCATCTTTTGTAGCTGCAGAATTATTTTCACGCGCATTTAAAATTGCCGAAAGATACCACGCTTCGCTGTTTGTAGGATCTGCCATTTTATAAAGCTCCACAAAATATTCCGCATCTTTATTATGATTTTGACCGATGATCTGACTACTTATGGAATAAAAGGCGAGTGAAAGGTAAGCTTGTAAACGCTGATACATTAAGCCTTCCGAAGTCTTTTCGTTAGTTTTTTCTTTTACATCTTTAATCACCTTGCTCCAATATCCTTCATCTCTAATTTGAAATTGTTCTTGGAATCCTGCTTTTATATTTTCTTCTTTTTGCAATAAATCTTCATTTGCCTTCGATTGATTTTTATAAGAAGCTGTTTGTGTAATAGAATCCTTTGTTTTATGAAACCAATTAACCTTGTCTGTTACACCGTCTAGCATGTTGATAGAGTATTGACAGGAACTTTCCGCTTTTAAAAGCTGGTTCGATTTTTCATCATCCGTAATTTTATTTTTATTTTCTACAACAAACTGATTGATAAAAAAACTGTCTCGTGGAATTAAATTATTCCTCATCGCGTCAAGCTGCAATCCTGAAAAAGCAGTTTTCATAATATTTAATGGAGCCCATTCATGTATCCCGTCGAAAAAAATAATTCTATGTTTGGTTTGGGTGTTTTCCAGCGATTTATCAATAGAAATAAGGCTTGTCATATTCATATCGCCTTTTCCTGCTATAGCAGTTAGGCTAAATTTGAAATTTCCTGATGTGGTAATTTCTTCCAGCCCTGCACCGTTGGCTATTACACCTTTTATTTCCGGATGATGCAACGCAAGAAAGGAAGCAACTTTTGCACCGCCCGAAAAACCACATGTATAAATCCTCTCCCGATTTATTGCAATTCTTTTTTGCACATCATCCTTTAATGTACCCCAAATATTTTCTGCATTATTCCAGTCATTTCCATTTTTTGAATTGTTGCTTCCAACTAAAATGAAATGAAAAGTATCGGCAAGGGATTTGTATTTTTTTATTGGAAGCAAACCATCGCCATGTGGATCAAAAAAATAAATAATGGGAAGAGGCTGGTTGCTTTTATCCGCAGGAATATATAAAGCGTAAGACTGAGTCGGATCAGCTTTGCAAATAACCGGGTTTATTATTTTACTGGTGGAGAAACTATCTTCAAAGGCTGTTTTTAAAATCAGTGTGGAATCAACATCCGCCACTTTATTGTTGCTTGGCCCTCCGCAGGAAACGATAGAAAAATAAAGAAGAAATATTACAATAGACAGGTTTGGCTTCATAATTATTTGGAAAAGGATTTCTGCTGTAAATCTTTTACATCCTGTTTTTTAAAGGTATATACTAAAAGTAAATATTCTTAACTATTGAAAGAAAAAAATATAGAAGCAGTAAACAAACAAAAAACTGAAATATTTATTTTATTCCATCAAAGAAAATCAAAAGAAAGAATTAAGAAATAAAGTCAAAAATTACCTTCGCTCAAAAATATTTCTAAATTATCTCCTTCAATTTCTCCACTACTACATCTACCTCTTCTTTTGTGTTGTATTTGCTGAAAGAGAACCTCACAGTTGTTTGATTTGGATTTTGTGAAATGGCACTGATAACGTGGCTTGCCGCTTCTGCTCCTGAAGTACAGGCGCTACCACCACTTGCACAAATATTATTGATGTCAAGATTAAAAAGAAGCATATCCGATTTTTCGGTTTTGGGGAACGCTACACTCAAAACTGTGTAAAGGCATTTACCTTCAGGATTGCCATTAAAATGAACGCCAGGAATATTTTTTAAAAGGGTTTCTTTCATGTAATTTTTTACTTCTTTTATGCGGCTGCTTTCTTCTTCCATATTTGCAACTGCCAATTCCAACGCTTTTGCCAAACCAACAATTCCGTAAATGTTTTCAGTGCCTGCGCGCATATTTCTTTCCTGGCTGCCACCATTAATAAGTGGATGGATTTTTATATTTCGGTTGATATACAACATTCCGATTCCCTTAGGCCCATGAAATTTATGAGCTGCTGCGTTGATAAAATGAACGTGTAATTTTTGCAGGTCAATTGGAAAATGGCCAACTGTTTGAACTGTATCAACATTTAATATAGCATCGTATTTTTCAGCAAGTTCAGCCACCTTTTCAATATCAGTAATGTTTCCGATTTCGTTGTTGGCGTGCATTAATGAAACGAGGCATTTCTCTTTATTTTCTTTTAATAATCTTTCCAGGTCATCATAATCAATCAATCCATTGGATAAAATTTTTACGTAAGACAATTTTACTTTTCCGGTTTCGGCGAGATGTTCGATAGAATGCAGTGTGGCATGATGTTCAAGCGGTGAGCTGATAATGTGGGTACAACCCAAATCATTTACTGCGGCATTGATTGCGGTGTTCGTGCTTTCTGTTCCGCCGCTGGTAAAAAATATTTCTGAAGGATGGGCATTTAAAATTTTAGCGACTGATTTCCTCGCACTTTCTATTGCCATTCTTGTTTCCCTTCCGTAAGAATAAATGGAAGAAGGGTTTCCGAATTTTTCTGTAAAAAACGGTACCATCGCTTTAAAAACCTCTTCGTCAAGAGGAGTTGTAGCGGCATTGTCAAAATAAATTCTTTTCATTTTATTTAACTCATTACTTCGTGAATATCTTTCATGATCTTGTGGGCGATATTTTCAGCAGTGGTTTCAAAATTACTTTCAGAATAAATTCGCAGGATAGGCTCTGTATTGCTGGTTCGCAGATGAACCCAATCATTCCCAAATTCTATTTTTAATCCATCGTCCGTATTGATAGGATTGTTTTTGTATTTGTCTTTTATTTTTTGGAAAACTTCTTTAACGTCCACATTATTTTCAAGGGTTATTTTATTTTTTGAGATAAAATAATCAGGAAACATGCCCCTGAATTGCTTAATACTTTTTTGGGAATGAGCCAGGTGCGAAAGAAATAAACCAATACCAATCAGGGCATCGCGGCCATAATGAAAATCAGGAACGATAATTCCACCATTTCCTTCGCCACCAATTACCGCATTTACTTCTTTCATTTTATGTACAACATTTACTTCGCCAACCGGAGAAGGGAAATACTCACCCTTATGCTTATACGTAATTTCTTTAAGTGATTTTGTAGAAGACATATTGCTCACTGTATTTCCTTTTCTGTTGCTGAGGACATAATCAGCCACAGCAACTAAAGTATATTCTTCGCCAAACATACTTCCATCTTCACAAACAAAGCAAAGCCTGTCTACATCTGGGTCTACAGCAATTCCTAAAGAAGCTTTCTGCTTTATTACTTCGTTGCTTAAACCAGTCAGGTTTTTAGGAAGCGGCTCAGGATTGTGTTCAAATTTTCCATTTACTTCTCCGTTTATTACTATAATATCTTTTACCCCAAGCGCTTTTAACAAAGCAGGAATATAAATAGCTCCCGAACTATTTATTGGATCGAGCACGATTTTGAAATTTGCTTTCTTTATCGCTTCTACATCTACCAAATCATAATTTAAAACCGCATCAATATGTTTTTGGAGATACGAATTATCTGTTTTATAAGTTCCTGTTTTATGTACGGAAACGAAATTGAATTTTTCATCTTCTGCAATTGAAAGTACTTTTTCACCTGCTTCCGCATCCAAAAATTCTCCTTTATTATTTAATAATTTCAGTGCGTTCCATTCAGCCGGGTTATGGCTTGCTGTTAAAATAATCCCTCCGGTAGCGCCTTCTTCTATCACCGCGATTTCTACTGTAGGCGTTGTGGTAAGCCCGAGGTCAATTACATCAAAGCCACAAGCCATCAGTGTATTAGCACAGAGCTCACTTACCATATTTCCGCTAATTCGCCCATCGCGGCCAATAACAATTTTTTTATGATTTGGATTTTCATCAAGAGAGGCTGCAAAGGCTGCCGTAAACTTTACAATATCCAAAGGAGTAAGGTTTTCACCAGGTTTGCCGCCTATCGTTCCCCTAATGCCGGAAATGCTTTTTATCAGTGCCACATAATTATTTTAAAAAAGCAAATTTACTTTTTTTATTGTTTTGTTTTAATACAAAATACTGCTAAAACTGTTTAGGGGCTTATTCAAAATTTCACTTTTAAAATTTTATTGTGGTTGAGTACCTGGCAGAAAAGAAAAGATGGTTTGAAAAATTGGTTGATTCGCTGATTATTATCAATATATTTTTAAAAAAAAGCCGAACCAACTGAATCTGTTTATAAATTTATGGAGTGTTGATAGAAAAGTTTCCAAATTATCTTTTGGTGATTTTCAGTAAACCAACAAATAAAGTAGATTTTTATTTTGAAGATTTAAACACCACGCTTCCACTTTTTCCATAATCAGATTCCATTCTTACTTCATATCTTTTTCCTCCGTCTGTAACCACCATCAATGCTGTATTTGGTGGAATAGTCCCGAGGTTATCGGCATACATGGTTACAATATTTTCCGGGGAATTTTTATCTATAGTAAGCGTAAGGGAAATTGGTTTATCAGACAATCTTTGGTGTGATAAAACAATCTTGCCATTATAGAAAACAGTTATTGAATCCCCGTCAATCTCTCCATTATCATAGAAATCAAGTTTAAAGGTTGGCTGGGTTATTTCAATAGTTTTTACGATGTCTTTTCTGCGGATTTCAAAACCTTTTATGGCAGGTGAAATGGTGGGTGGCTTTTCAACATTTTGATCTGATAAATCATTTGTTGTAACAAGGCTTTCAACTTCATTAGGTTTTTGTAACTGTGTTTTTTGATTTGGTACTTTTCTTATCGGCGCGTTTGGTTTTTTATGAGTAGTGGCTATTTCATGTTTATGTTCCGGTTCCTTTTTATAAGATGGCTTTTTTGCAAATGTTTTTGCTTTGGCAACAGACTCCGTTTTACGAGGCATGAATCCAATCGGAAGAGAGTTTATAATTTTCCGCGAAAGAGTGGTGGTGCCGGTTCCGCATCCTTTTCCCTGGTTAGGTGCAGGAATCCATGTTCCCCGCAAAATTTCCATTCCCGAATCTTTTTCATAATGCAACCTGTGAGTTTGAAAACAATTTTGAAAATCAGGCGGCGTATTGAATTTTGTTCTTTCAACTTCTGTAACCACCAGGTCGTTTGTTTGACGATCTAAAGTTCCTATCAATCTGCAGATAGTGTAATACCTATTAACCCCTTCAAGAAAATAAGTATATGAATAACCTGAAACCTTCGAGCCTTCGGTGGTAAGTTCCAGAACGTATTTGATGTCATCATCAATACCCGATATACCTAATGCTCCTTCATCAAAACCGCCCTTCCATTGTCCGTTAAAATTGATATCTTTTTTTAGGTGCGATTTGTAATGTGATGAATTTTTTTCTGAAGAAAAGTTTTGCGCATAAGAGTGCTGCGCAAATAATCCAAAGTTCACGAAGAGCAAAATTATCAGGGTAGAATATCTTTTCATTAATGCCTCGTTATTTGTTCAATCAAAATAAATTGTTATTAAAAACTTGTGACTTCAAAGGAATAGCATCTTTGTCTAATACTTCGTTAAATTTGCGGTTCAAAATTTAAAGAAAAACAAAATTTTAAAAAAGAGGATGATTAATATTACTTTTCCTGATGGTGCTGTGAGGCAATACGAGAAAGGCTCTTCAGCAATGGATATTGCAAAATCGATTAGTGAAGGCTTGGCCAGAAAAATTATAGCGGCTGAAATAAATGGGCAAGTTTGGGACCTTTCGCGGCCTATCAATCAGGATGCATCAGTCAATTTTTTGAAGTGGGAAGATGAGAAAGGGAAATCAACTTTTTGGCATTCGTCTGCTCACCTGATGGCTGAAGCGGTAGAAGATACTTTTCCCGGTGTAAAATTTTGGGTTGGCCCACCAATTGAAAAAGGTTTTTATTATGATATAGATTTGGGAGAAAACGTAATCACAGAATCTGACCTTGAAAAGCTGGAAAAGAAAATGAATGTGCTTGCGAAAGAAAACAATCCTTTTATCAGAAAGGAAATTTCAAAAGCAGATGCTGTAAAATATTTTGAAGAAAAAGGCGACGAATATAAATTGGATTTACTGTCTAAATTAGAAGATGGAAACATTACTTTTTATTCCCAGGGAAATTTTACTGACCTGTGCCGTGGCCCACATATTCCTTCTACCGGATTTATAAAAGGAATTAAATTAACTTCCATTGCTGGGGCTTATTGGAAAGGAGATGAAAAAAATAAAATGCTTACACGTATTTATGGTGTCACTTTCCCTAATCAAAAAGAACTTGATGAATACCTTATTTTCCTGGAAGAAGCCAAAAAGCGCGATCATAGAAAATTAGGTAAAGAACTGGAACTATTTACTTTTTCAGAAAAAGTAGGAGCGGGCTTGCCGCTTTGGTTGCCAAAAGGAACAATGCTTCGTCAACGTCTTCAGGATTTTATGCAAAAAGCACAATTGGAAAGTGGGTACCTTCCGGTAATTACGCCCCATATTGGTTCTAAAAGCTTATATGTTACCAGCGGGCATTATGAAAAATATGGAAAAGATAGTTTTCAGCCAATAAAAACGCCGGTTGAAGGAGAAGAGTTTTTTCTAAAACCCATGAATTGCCCGCATCATTGTGAAATTTATAAGTCTTCTCCCAGGAGTTACAAAGACCTTCCGTTAAGATATGCCGAATTTGGAACAGTTTATCGATACGAGCAATCCGGCGAATTGCACGGGCTTACAAGAGTTCGCGGATTTACTCAGGATGATGCTCATTTATTTTGTATGCCTAACCAGGTAAAAGAAGAATTTATTAAAGTAATTGAACTTGTTTTACACACCTTAAATTCACTTGGATTCAGCGATGATTTTACTGCTCAAATTTCATTGAGGGACAAGGATGACCACACTAAATACATCGGAAGTGATGAAAATTGGGAACGCGCAGAAAAAGATATTATTGAGGCAGTAGAAGAGAAGGGATTAAAAAACGTTGTAATAGAATATGGCGAGGCTGCTTTTTATGGCCCAAAATTGGATTTTATGATCCGGGATGCGATCGGAAGAAAATGGCAATTGGGAACTATACAGGTAGATTATAATTTGCCTGAAAGGTTTGACCTTACCTATATTGGAGAAGACAATGCAAAACACAGGCCTGTAATGATCCATCGGGCACCTTTCGGAAGCCTTGAAAGATTTGTTGCTGTGTTGATTGAAAATTGTGCGGGTAAATTTCCGATGTGGCTGGTGCCGGTGCAGGTAAAAATTTTGCCGATAAGTGATAAATTTATATCTTATGCTGAAAAAGTTTTAAGTCAATTAAAAAAATATGATATTCGTGCTGAAATAGATGACAGAAGCGAGAAGATTGGGAGAAAAATAAGGGATACAGAAATGGCAAAGATTCCAATAATGCTTATTATTGGAGAGAAAGAAGTGAATGAAGAAAAAGTTTCTGTAAGAAGGCAGGGAAAAGGAGATGAAGGCACCAAAACTTTAAATGAAGTGATTGAAAATATTAAAGAAGAAGTAGAAAATAAAACCTATATTAACTAATAAAAACAGAACACAAATTAAATTTTAATCTAAAAACAATTAATGGCATTTCCACCACGGCCCAGAGGCTTTAATCCACGTTTTAAAAAAGAACAACAACAAGAACACCGTACCAATCACATGATAAGAGTACCCAATGTAAGATTGGTGGGTGAAAATATTGAAGTAGGAATTTACACTACTATAGAAGCACAAAAGTTTGCAAATGACCTGGGGCTTGACCTCGTTGAGATTTCTCCCAATGCAGATCCTCCGGTTTGTAAAGTGATTGATTATAATAAGTTTCTTTATGAAAAGAAGAAACGCGAAAAAGACATGAAGGCAAAGAGTAAAGTTTCGGAAGTAAAAGAAATCCGCTTTACGCCCAACACTGATGACCATGATTTTGATTTCAAATCAAAGCATGCCGAAAACTTTTTAAAAGATGGCAATAAAGTAAAGGCGTATGTCCAATTTAAAGGCCGTGCTATCATGTTTAAGGAAAGGGGGGAATTGTTATTATTAAAATTTGCTGAAAGGCTTGTAGATGTGGGCACTTTGGAGAGTATGCCTAAATTGGAAGGTAAAAGAATGTTTGCCATTTTTGCCCCCAAGAGCCAAAAAAAGAAATAGGCAAGGTAAATTGAATATTTATAAATTTATCGGGGTCTTTTTACAAAATCTGTGAAATTATAATTTGAACAAGTTAAAGAATTCAGGGATTGAACTATTAATGTTATTAAATATTGTAGGTTTATTTACGTAAATTATACGTATTATTACCATTCGGTAAATTTAGTAGTTCTTCTGTATGATATACCAATTTTAAAGTAGAATTTTGTAGGGTTATTTACATTAAAAATTCATTTATACTATGAAACAAGATTCGGGGGATGTGATCAATGTGATGATAGTTGACGATCACGTACTTTACAGGGCGGGCGTAAAAACCGCACTGTCTTCAAAAAATGATATCAAGGTAATTGCTGAAGCAGATAATGGCGCTCACCTTCTTAATATGCTTAAAGGAATTCAGCCAGACGTAATTTTACTGGATATTCAAATGCCGATAATGGATGGAATTACCGCCTTACCGGAAATAAAAAAGCTTTACCCGGGGATTAAAGTTATAATGCTTACCTTATTAGATGACCAAAGTGTAATCACTAAGTTAATGGAGTTAGGTGCTAATAGTTACCTGGTTAAAACTTCTGATGCAGAAGTGATTTATGAAGCAATTAAAACATGCCATCAGCAGGAATTTTATTTCAATGCCCTTACTAATAAAGCGCTCTTAAATAATCTTCGTCAAAAAAATATTACTTCTCCATTTAAAACAGCCAATGAAGATGCGGTTCTTAATGAAAAAGAAATTACTATTTTAAGGCTGATGTGCGAAGAAAAAAGTACCCGCGAAATAGCAGAGGCTGTTGATTTAAGCCCAAGAACTATTGAAGCGATAAGGGACAAGTTAAAAGTAAAGACCGGAACCAAAAGCACAGCAGGGCTTATTATGTTTGCAGTTAAAAATAATCTGCTTGACCAGCAAAATTAAAACCGGTAACCCAATCCAACTATTTATTTTTGCTCTTTCATTTTATTTATGAAAGAGCATTTTTTTATTTACAATGGTGAATTTTTTCGTGTTGGCATGCCTGTTATAAGCATCCAAAACCGGTCTTTTAGATACGGTGATGGGCTTTTTGAAACGATGAGGATGTGCAATGGTAAAATTATTAATGGTAATTACCATTTTGAGAGATTATTTTCAGGATTGAAAATTTTAGAATTTAAAATTCCTCCACAATTTTCACCTGGTTATCTTACGGATGCAGTAAACGGACTTTTACTCAAGAATTCTATTTTCAAAGACGCAAAGATCCGGTTAATGGTTTTTCGGGGTGATGAGGGTATTTTTGATATTGAAAATAATTCTACCAATTATATTATTGAAGCTTTTCCATTTTTTGAAAAAATTGAATTAAACGAAAAAGGAATAGAATTAGATATTTTTCCTGATGGGAGAAAGAGTATTAGCCGGTTTTCTAATTTAAAATCAAATAATTATCTCCTATCAGTAATGGCCGCAAGGTTTGCCAAAAAAAATAATTTGGATGATGCTATTATTTTAAATGATTTTGAAAGAGCCTGCGAATCTTCAATTGCCAATATTTTTATGATTAAAGGTTCTGAAATTTTTACGCCTCCATTATCAGAGGGCTGTGTAGCCGGCACAGTACGCCGCTGGTTTTTGGAGAAATTTGAATTGAAAGATTATACGATAACCGAAAAGGAACTTTCCATAGACGGCCTTTTACATGCGGATGAAATATTTCTTACCAATTCACTTCATCTGTTGAAATGGGTAAAAAAGTTCAGGAATAAAACCTATACCAATTTGAAGATTAAGGAAATTTTTAAACAGATGATACTCCTTGGTATAAAAGATTCATGAATGTAATGCCTGAGATTTTCAGATTTAGGCTGAAATTAAAAAGCCCTGCAAAAAATTGCAGGGCTAATATTCTAATTAAAAATTAATCTATAATTCCTTAACAGTTGTTGTGGAAGTTACTTTTACTGTGGCAGGAAAATCCTGTCCCATTGCTGACACAGTACCTGAAGCATCTCCTGTAGAAGTACTTGATTGAATTATGCCGGTTTTTACTTCGACCTTTTCTTCTCCGGCAACTTTGCCTTTAGTTTTTGTTGAAATTTCCATTCCGTTTTGTTCCATTTTTACATCAGAAGTGGTTGTGCCTGTAAAAGATACATCTGCGATTCCACCGCTAATACTTTTGATGGTATAGTTAGTGGTTCTGGATATTCCATCAGTATTTGAGCTATCCGTCCAGGAAGCACCAACTTTTACATTATCAGGCAATGCCACAAAAGCCAGTTGTGTTCCGAATCCTGTTTGTGCTAAATTTAATCTTTGGGCAACGCCGCTTAACGATGAATCCGTAGAATCTTTAGAAACGATTTTTCCTGAATTATCTATTTGTAAATCTTTAGGTTGTTTAATAAAAGCCTTTAAACCTTCTCCCATTTGGCCATCCATGTCTTCTTTTTTATCTGAGTCAAAATTGATTTGCTGGCTCATCACGTTCATGTCCATTACAATGTGCGAAAGCGTATTGGTTAAATTATAATTATCACCTTTTTTTCCTTTTACTTCAATTTTATAAGTGGAAGTAACATTAAACTTGGATTCCATGGATTGGCCCTGAATTTCAGTAGTGCTATTGGTTTCCACTTTGTTATCAACCTGGTATGTTTTTCCCGTTGATAATTTAAGAAATGTATTCGTTTGCCCGATAGAGGCTGTAGAAAAGCAAACAGTAGCGAATAAAACGAGTTTTATTTTTTTCATATTTATATTTATTTTTTAAAAGGTGCAAATATAATGCTACTAATTATAGTTGGGTTGAATTTCTAATAAACCATTTTAGAAATAAAATTTTAATAATCATTATTTGGCTTTGAAGGCTTTGGCATCACGTTTTTAGGCTTCTTTTCAGGGCTTTTTGGGGTTGAAGAAGGCATGTAATTTTTGGGGCCAATTGGTGCGGTAGATTCTTTAGGTGCGTTTTTTTGCTGTGCTGCTTTGCTAAAATCGGATTCAACCGGAACGTCAGTTGATGGTGCATAATCTGAAGCATTTCCATTCCCCTCTACATCTGCCGAATCTATTCCCTGCCCTTCCTGGGAAATGGCAGCAAAATTCTGGTCTGCGTAAATTGGATTATTGTTTAACTCAGCAGGTTTTTGAAAATCAGCTTTTGGATCAATTCCAAGTGACTTATCCGCATATACTTTTTGCATAAAGTAAGCCCATTCTGGCATTGCCATATCGCTACCTCCGCCGGTGCCATATTTTGGTAAATGCAGAAATGGATCATCATTTCCAACCCATCCACCAGCAAGAAGCTGAGGAGTATACCCTATAAACCACCCATCGGTATTATCATTGGTAGTTCCTGTTTTTGCGCCTATTATACTTTGTATTCCATACCTCCAGCGTAATGAGCCGGCAGTTCCATAATCAACTACGCCTTGCATCATTTTCACCATAGTATAGGCATCCACTTCACTTATTACCTGTTTTACCTGGGGTTCAAAAGTTTCCAAAACATTTCCATTTCTGTCTTCAATTTTTGTAAGGTATACAGGCTCTGTATTAAAGCCCCTATCCGGAAACATCGTATAAGCCTGCAACATTTCTATCAATTGAATGTCAGCTGAACCTAATGCAATGGATGGCACCATTGGAATGTCGCTTTTGATACCACATTGATGTGCAAATTCTACTGTTTTTTTCGGCCCTATACGGCTCATAAGGTCAAATGCAGCAACGTTGATAGATTTTGCCAGGCAATAAGCCATTGTGCCGCCCGGCCCGGTAATTGTTTTGTTGGCAAGAGTGATTGGTTTTCCCCCAATATACGAGTCAGGGGTAAGGCCAGCGTCTGTTATGGCAAGTGTATAAAGTATAGGTTTAAACGTAGATCCAACCTGCCTGTTAGCGGTTACATGATCGTACTTAAACCATTTAAAATCTATTCCACCTACCCATGCTTTTACTTCTCCGGTTACCGGGTCCATCGCACAAAAACCTGTCTGCATCATTTCTTTACAATATTTTATGGAATCAATTGGCGACATCACTGTATCAGTTTCACGATTTTTATTCCAGGCAAAAACTTTCATATTCACTGGCTCGTAAAATGATTTCTTTATTTCCGCATCTGAAGATCCATTTTCCTTCATGTTTTTCCATCTTTCACTTTCCTTCATTGCATTATTCAAAATAGCTTCCTGCCCCTTCCACACATTTTTTGGTAACTGGTGAATAAATTTCTTCTGCATTGAAGCCATATGTTTTACAACCGCTTCCTCTGCATACAATTGCATTTTCGGGTCAATGGTGGTAAATATTTTTAAGCCATCCCTGTAAAGGTCATATTTTTCACCTGTTACAGGGTTTTTGTGTGTGTTACACCAGTCCTGTAATTTTTTAGTTAGTACCGAGCGAAAATATGGGGCAATTCCCTGGCTTTCATTCACTAATTTATATTTTATATCAAGAGGTTTTTGCTTGTAAACCGCAGCATCTGATGCAGAAAGATCATTGTTGGTTACCATCCTGTCAAGCACTAAATTTCGCCTTGCCATAGCAGCTTTAGGATTTCGCCGCGGATCGTATTTGCCGGGGCCACTCAGCATTCCTACTAATAATGCCGCTTCGTCAGGAGTTAGTTTAGAAGGTTCTTTTTGAAAATATACCAAAGATGCATTCCTGACGCCATATACATTTAACCACGAAACCCTGTTAAGGTATAATGCAATAATTTCTTGTTTGGTAAAATTTCGCTCCAGTTTAAGTGCCACAATCCATTCTTTTATTTTATCAATTCCCCGTTTTAAAGCAGAACCCCTTCCTTGCCCCAAAATGTTTTTGGCAAGTTGCTGTGTGATGGTGCTTGCGCCTCCTTGCCTTCCAAATCCTTTTACAGCGCGGGCCAGGGCGATAGGGTCAATGCCGGAATGTTCGTAAAAACGAATGTCTTCCGTGGAAATTAAAGCGTCTATTACGCTTTTCGAAATATTTTTATAATCAACGGAAACCCTGTTTTCAGTGTAAATCTTTCCCATAAGGGTTTTTCCATCGTTTGCATAAATTTCTGTAGCAAGGTTTGCCTGTGGATTTTCTAATTCCTGGAGAGAAGGTAGTTTTCCAAAAAGCCCGAAGTTAGCTGCAGCAAGTACCAAAGTAAAAAAAGCAAAACCGCCTATAACAAAAATCCACAGGATTTTTACGCTTGTTTTTATTTTGCTTTTGTTGTCAGCCTTTTTCTTCTTGGGAGGATTTTGCATTTTAATTTCTTTATAAGCCGGAAAAATATTAAATATCCTTCAAAGAAAAATTTTAAAATTTCCCCGGATACTTTTTATTCAGGAGATCTATATAACTCTGTAAATTTTTATTTTCTTTTAACAGCTCCAAATTACTTTCAGAAATAATATAAAAACTATATTTCTGAGCGGGTAACCACGAAATCTGTACCGGAGCCGCCTGCTTAAGATTGTCCCGGTATTTAATAGCCTCGGCCGCGTCATCAAAATGAGAAAACACCAATAAAGTCCGTTCACTGTCTAAGGTATCCTTAATTATCTCAATTTTATTGGTAGCATAGCTCTGGCTATTATACCTGTTGAAAGCATTGCGGGCTTCACTACTATAAACGGGGTCTACCTTTGTAAGAACCATAACTACGTGCTGAGAATCCAACGGATCAAATGTAAATTCAGCATTTTTTACCGGAGGAGCTAATTTTTTTGCAGGATTTAACTCTGCTTTTCCTGGTATTACTTTTTGATTTTGAACAATCGGCTTTTCAATTTTATTCAATGGCGACGCTACATTATTCACTGGTTGAGAATTATCAAAAACAACTATTTGCGAATCTTCTTTTATTCTCTCCACTTTAAGATTCGTCAGGTATTTTTCAATGCTGCTTCTTCTCCCTAAAACATCCAGCATAGTAGTTGCTTTTTCTTTCATGGGCGATTTTGGATAGTTCTCAATTATCTGATGTAAAACTTTCATCGCAGAGCTATCTTCCCGTTTTTGAATATAATAAACTGATTGAATATAGAGTAACTGTGGATTCCAGTAATTTTTTCCATAAAGGCTGTCAGCAGCATCTTTTTCTTTAATGGCTTCATCAAAATTTCCTTCAATAAATAAATTATAAATATCATCGTATCTTTTTTCAGCGGCTGTATCTTTTTTAGAAGTATTAAAAGATTCGGGATGCAAAATTATCTGTGCAAATTTGGTATCGTTGAATTTTTTCAACAGAAGATTTTTATAATAATCCGCCATTTGTTGATTCCCAATTTTGTTATAGCAATACGACAAATTCATGTAGAGTTCTCCATTATATAAACTATCCGGAAAACGTTTTAATGTTTGCTGATAAGATTCAATTGCGGCATTATAATCTTCTAAAAGATTTTGATAATCTTTTCCCACCTGGAATAAAGAACGGGCGACTTTTGAATTACTGGTATCTAATTGAATTTTTGTAAGAGGGACATTTGCCAGCAATCCTTGTTCTGAAATATCCTGCTGAACAGGCGTGGCAATTGTTTCTGTAGTTGCGGTTTGCCCCTTTGCAGCCAGCGGGTCGCCATAAGCTGCAGATTGATCTGCATTGCTGGCTGCAGAAGAATTTTGGCTTCCGGAAACATGCCGCCAATTATCTACGTTTTGCCTTTTGCCCCAAACAGTTTTGAATTCATTAAAGCCTTGCGCTTTTATCGAATTGTTATAAAAATACCAATCGCCTTTGCTATTGGTGTTATTGCCGAAAATATCATGCGATTGGTTTTGCGAATTATAAAACCCAGAAGAAGAATTATAATTATTTAAATCATCTTTGATGCCACGTTCTTTCTTTAATTTTTTTGATAGTTTTTTGATGAAATTATCCCTGTCAGTTTTTGACATTGCAGCAATAGCCTGCAGGCTATCTTCCCGGCCTATAATATCCAGGTTTCTTACAATTTTTGCCAGCGCGCTTTTTCTTATTTGAATATCATCAAAATTTTTCAAACTCGTATCGCCGGCCTGGAGGCTGTCGTAAAAATTAAAAGATTGCCTGTAATTTTTTAGATTGTAATTTATTTCTGCCAAATTCAAAAATGCTTTATTCTTTAATGAGAGGTTATTTTGATTATAAACCGTGCTTGATTTATAAAATGAAAGTGCCGATGTAGTATCTGGTTTTAACATAGCAATTTCACCAGCAGAAAAATAAATGATATCGCGGTAAGGCTGAAATTTGTCTTTATGCGCCATGTGTAATAACCGGTCAATGCTTTTATTTATCTCAGCCGGGTCTTTGCTTTTCAGCATTTTGGCTTCATTTAGATTGGCATAAATATCCATCAGCGGATCAGTTGTATGCTTTATTGCTTTGTTGTAATAATCGGTGGCAGTGTCATGGCTATTATTCATTTCATAAAGCTGCCCGAGTAAAAATTCCCGCCTTGCCTGGTCTTGTAAATCCAAAGAATTTGAAAGCGCATTTTTTATATATACCGTTGCGCTATCGTACATCTTTTGCTGAAAAAACCAATAACCCTGCACCTCCTGGAAATAGGGTATTAACCGCTCTGGAAACTGAGCGTCATTTTTTAAAGTATTTATTAACCCGGCAGCTTCGGGGTAATCGCCCATATCAGTAAGCGCCCTGGCCTGCCAAACCAAAGCATCGTTACGGCTGGGTGGCCTTGAAAAAACTTTATCTATAATATTCCTGTCTTCTTTACTTGAAACGCTTAATGCACCGTCTACGCGGTTATCGTTTGATCCAACAATTAACTGATCATCATCGCCTTTTCTTTTTCTGGGAAAAAGATTGTAATTAATAAATTGAAAAGTCATCGAAGCAGAGTCAAAATCCTTTCTCAGGTAATACGCCTCGCCCATTAATAAATAAAAATTATCTACCCAATTGGTTCGCAGGTCGTGAAGCAATAATCCTGCGGTTGCCTCATAAATAACAGAATCCAATTGTGTTTTTTGAGCCGCTGTATTATCTAAAGAATAACTGTAATAGGGCAATAACCTGGAATAATCATCCACTGCAGCCATTCTTGCCGATTCAATTACAGCGTTTATTTTATTATTGGCATTAAAAAAATAATTATAGTGGCTGGTTGTGTTTTGAACAAACCTCCCCAGGAGCTTGAGTTTTTTATCCTGCGGTTTTTCAGAGCGAAGGGGTTTATCTTTGTACTGTTTCGGTTTGTCTTTTTGAAGGTCAAAAGTAATTTTGCCCAGTTGGGCATGAGCATCCGGCAATAAGAGAAAGAAAAACAATAAAAAAGGTACCAGTTTAATGATCCGGATTTTCATTAATATTTTTAATTTGTCTAGAATAAGAATTATGAAAAAAAGTTCGCTTACTGTAAGAACTCTTTTTCTGCAAAATTATTTTAAAAATACGGTTATTTTAAGCTAATATGCCAATATAAAGCTTTGCTTAAGTATTTTTAACAACATTATTGATAAAGGCAATTTTTGCCTTGTAAAAACTTTTAAAACGTGAAATAAAAAAATATTGAAAACAAGGAAAGAATCCAATAACGAATTAATAAGGTATGCTGGAATGGGAATGGAATTTTTAGCGGCGATTGCTATTGGGATATTTGCCGGTATTAAATTGGACGAATGGCTCAGAATTTCTTTTCCTTTGCTTGTGTGGCTTTTACCTCTTCTAATCATCATTTCGTTGACCATAAAAATAATTAAAGACACTTCTAAAAAATGATTCAATTACTCATAAAAAAATTTATTCCCGTAATCGGGCTTTTTCTTCTCGTAAACCTGATCCTTTTTATTTTTGGGAATTCGTTAAAAGAATCCGGGTTCAATATTGGGTTTTTATTGGCGGCCAATGTAATTCTTTTTTTTATTACATTTTTAGGGTTTTATGTGCAAACAAAAGGCGTCCGTTCTACAAACGTTAATGCATTTATCAGAGGTGTTTATTCTTCCCTGCTTATAAAAATGTTCATAATAGTGGTAGCCATCGTTATTTATATTTTAGTAATGGGCGGCAAAACGGATAAATTATCAATACTTACTGCAATGGGGATTTATATTATTTATACAGCCGTGGAAGTAGTTCAATTAATGAAAATAGCCCGAAAGAAACCTGATGCCTAAACAAGAATCTCCTTTACACCAGCTCAACGCCTATTTGCCCGATGGCTCTTTTGAAGATGTTGCCCAGTATTTGGTGGAATATAAAGTGCATCTAACGGTTACGCGTGAACGTTTAACCAAACTGGGCGATTACCGAAATAAACATTTAAATAAAAACCATCGCATCAGCGTAAATGGCAACCTTAATAAATTTTCTTTTCTAATTACTTTATTGCATGAATTAGGGCACCTGGTAGCCTACGAAAAATATGGAAATAATATCCAGGCACATGGTGCGCAGTGGAAAAATGAATTTGGAAAAATACTCGCCAGTTTTATTTCTAAGAAAATTTTTCCTGTTGATATTGAAAAAGAATTGATAAAAACCTTAAAAAGCCCAGCAGCAAGTTCATGTGCAGAAGCCCCGCTGACAAGGATTTTAAAAAGATACGATCCGCATAAGCCCGGAAGTTTTTTATTGGAAGAATTACCTGATGAAAGTTTGTTCAGGTTTAAAAACGGGCATATTTATAAAAAAGGAAAAAAAATAAGAACCCGTTTTTTATGTAAAGATGTTGTGAGCAATAAACAATTTTTATTCAGCCCGATAACGGAAGTAGAAATAGTAAAAAATGGTTAATGGATTCCAGTAAACAAACAAATACGATTGATTCTTATTTTAGCCCAACATACAAATTATGACTCCACAACGTTTTAACCGCCTTACTTCAGTTCTTAACCACCGCCAGCCTGACCTTACCGTAGTTTTAGAAAATGTGTTTGACCCGCACAATGTTTCTGCAGTAATGCGTACCTGTGATGCGGTTGGAATTCAGGATGTTTATATTTTAAACGACCGGATTCCACCACACAAAAAATGGGGATATAAAAGTTCTTCAACGGCGGCGGAATGGCTTTCGGTATACCAGTTCGATGATGCGGAAAAATGCTTTGATGAAGTAAAAAAGAAGTACAGCAAAATTTATACTTCCCATTTAGGTGAAAAATCTGCGGATATGTATTCTATGGATTTAACCCAATCTATTGCCCTTGTTTTCGGAAATGAAACATTTGGGGTTAGCGATAATATCCGGAAAATTTCTGATGGCGATTTTATCATTCCCCAAACAGGAATCATTAAATCACTCAATATATCTGTTGCATGTGCGGTTACATTGTACGAAGCTTACAGGCAGAAAAAAGAAAAAGGGCATTATAATAGCCCTCGTTTTCCTGAAAATAGAATCAATGAATTAAAATCGCAATGGAAGTTTACGGATGTTCGGGAATGAATGTTTTCTTCTTTATTCAGGATATGGTATTCTCTTGTTAAATAAATTATCAAAAAATGAAATTTTGGCGGATTTTTTTACCATCTAACCTGCCATTGAATTCAATTTTCTGCCAACTAATCTGATTAAATTCTTTGGTACAATTCCTGTACATTTGCAACCCAAATAATAAATTAAATAAATTTAACAATTATGGCAAAACAAACTTTTGAACTCTTTGATGATAGGGTTCTGGTTAAACCCAACGCGGCTGAAGAAAAAACCTCAGGTGGAATTATCATTCCTGATACAGCAAAGGAAAAGCCTCAAAAAGGTAAAGTAGTAGCTGTCGGAAAAGGAAAATATGCAGAACAAACCGGCAACCTGATTCCTATGCAGGTGAAAGCAGGCGATACAGTTATGTATGGAAAATATGGTGGAACAGAGATAACAATAGATGGGGTAGATTACCTTATCATGCGGTCTTCTGATATTCTTATGAAAACAAGTTAATTCATTAAAAAAAAAGTAAAAAAATAAATTATGGCTAAACAAATATTCTTTGATATAGAAGCCCGCAACAAAATGAAAAGGGGCGTAGATACGCTCGCCAATGCGGTGAAAGTAACGCTTGGGCCAAAAGGCAGAAACGTGGTAATAGAAAAAAAATTCGGCGCGCCACAGGTTACTAAAGATGGAGTAACTGTTGCAAAAGAAATTGAGTTGGAAGACCCAATTGAAAACATGGGCGCACAAATGGTTAAAGAAGTAGCTTCCAAAACTGCTGATATTGCAGGAGACGGAACTACTACTGCTACAGTTCTCGCTCAATCAATCATCAGCGAAGGTTTACGTAACGTTGCTGCTGGCGCAAATCCTATGGATTTGAAACGTGGTATTGACAAGGCTGTGAAGGTAATAGTAGAAAGCCTTAAAAAACAATCTGTAACTGTAGGAAATGATAACGATAAAATAAAACAGGTTGCTTCAATTTCAGCAAATAATGAAGAATCTATCGGAAGCCTTATTGCTGAAGCAATGCAAAAAGTAGGAAAAGAAGGTGTTATCACCGTTGAAGAAGCTAAAGGAACTGACACAACTGTTGAGGTTGTAGAAGGTATGCAATTCGATAGAGGATATGTATCTCCTTATTTCGTTACCAACAGCGAAAAAATGCAGGCTGAACTTGAGAATCCGTACATACTTATTTATGATAAGAAGATATCTGCTATGAAAGATATTCTTCACATCCTTGAAAAAGTAGCTCAAAGTGGCCGTCCGTTATTAATCATTTCTGAAGATTTGGAAGGCGAAGCATTGGCTACTTTGGTAGTTAATAAATTACGCGGCACTTTGAAAGTGGCTGCTGTAAAAGCTCCCGGCTTCGGAGACCGCAGAAAAGAAATGTTACAGGATTTGGCAGTACTTACCAAAGGAACTGTAATCAGCGAAGAACAAGGTTACAAACTGGAAGGAGTTGACCTTACTTCTTTGGGCGAGGCTACTTCTATTTCTATTGATAAAGACACTACCACCATCGTGGATGGTAAAGGCAATAAAAAAGAAATTACCGCAAGGGTAAATCAAATTAAAGCCCAGATAGAAACTACTACATCAGATTACGATAAAGAAAAATTACAGGAACGCCTTGCAAAATTAAGCGGTGGAGTTGCGGTTCTTTATGTGGGCGCTGCTTCTGAAGTAGAAATGAAAGAAAAGAAAGATAGGGTAGATGACGCATTGCATGCAACAAGAGCTGCTGTGGAAGAAGGAATTGTTCCCGGTGGTGGTGTTGCTTACATCCGTGCCATTGCTAGCCTTGACAAGCTTGAAGGTTTAAATGCTGATGAAAACACCGGTATCCAGATTATCAGGCGTGCTGTTGAAGAACCTCTTCGCCAGATCGTTGTCAATAGTGGAATTGAAGGTAGCATTGTGGTTCAGAAAATTAAAGAAGGCAAGAAAGATTTTGGTTTTAATGCCCGTACTGAAGTTTATGAAAATTTACTTTCAACTGGTGTTATTGATCCTACAAAAGTTACCAGGATCGCTTTGGAAAATGCGGCTTCTATTGCCGGAATGTTATTAACCACTGAATGTGTGATTTCTGACAAACCTGAAAAAGAAAAAGCAGGAATGCCTCCAATGGGTGGCGGAATGGGCGGTGGAATGGGTGATATGGGTTATTAATAATCTATATTCTTATTCTTCCTTACTAATAAAAAGAAAGATTAATAAAATGTCCCTTTGCGATTATCGCAGAGGGATTTTTTATTGAAGATTACAGTAAAGCAACAAATAATTAAGATTCTTATTCTTTTAAAAAAGAAATGAAGTATTGGTGAAACGGAATTTAAAGGAATTAATTGAAGTTAAAAATTCACGCGCAGTAAACAAACAAATAAGGCCGATTTTAATTCTGCTTATGGTTCTAAAAATAAAACGCCCTGAATACTATTTTATGTTCTTTTAATTCTATTACCGGTGTGGGAATTCTGAAAATATTTATCCATGATGGAAATGGAATAGTTCCTGGTTTTGTCAAAGCTCCATCGACTCCAAAGAAAAATTTTCTGTTTCTTTCAAATGTTGGAATAGATTTTCCATGTACTTCTTTCGGGTTTGTAACAGCTCCGGCCATTCCATCAGCGCCATATCCAAAATCAGCATTCATCCATCTCGGAAAATCATTTCCTTTTTTCAAAAATGAATGAATATTGAATGAAAACGAATAGCTCTGCCCGTTATAATCCTTTATTAATCTTTGAGGAAAATTGCCACCCAATTCATCAGGATTATATTTAGCGAAAATGCTTTTGTGAAATGAGAAACGCATTTGAATTTTTTGTTCATTCCACAAAGCTTGTTGAGCTGTAAAAAAAGCTGAACCAAAAATGTCCGCGGCCATATCCCCTTTCGAAAATCCCCATTGAGCCGAGAAGCCGTCCATAACTTCTATTAGCATCAAATATGCCAACCCTGTTGCACCGCCAACCCATTGGGAAGTTCCACGTTTTAAGCCGCTCCAGCGCATTAAATTATATTGTACCGCAGAAATATTGTAGGCTGTAGTGGCACGCCCCATCTTGTCCATCTGCAACCATTCATCGTTATCATCAAAAAAATGAAAACGGCTTTTTGGATATTTTTTATACCATAAATATTGTAAACCAATGGCAACAACTGATGCTAAAGCTGTTTCACTTATAACCACCGTCGTAAAACGTTTTGAATTAAAACCCGCGGATGCATTTAATAATTCGGGCTCCTTTGTTACTTGCGCATTAGCATTCAATGAAATGATTAAAGCAAGCAAAATAAAAAAGGCAAAAATCTTTTTAGAAAAATATTTTTCATTATTTTTCTCTGAAAAATCACAAGCAATACTTTTTTTTATGAGCCTTTTTTTATTCATATTACCTTCTACATTATTATTACTAATCCACTTTTAATTATTTGATGTTTTCTACCTCATCGTTTCCTGGTTCTTCTGCGTGTTGCGGATCAAATTTGCGATAAGCCCTTGCAAAAAATAGAGGAAATATCCAGATAGAAAAAAACATAGCACATAAAACTCCACCTATAATTACACGCGCCAGTGGCCTTGAGCTTTCTGACCCGATACCGCTTGAAATTGCTGCAGGTAATAGGCCAACAGCATCCATAAATGCCGTCATCATTACAGGCCTTACGCGTGCCAGTACACCTGCTCTGATTGCTTTATGTAAAGAGATTTGATGCCCTTTTCTCGAATTTTCAAGGTTGTGTTTTATTTCCGTTATTATCAATACGCCAAACAAAATACAAATACCAAAAAGTGCAATGAATCCAATACCTGCCGAAATACTGAAATTAGTTCCCGTAATATACAAAGCCGCTATTCCTCCCACTATCGCAAAAGGGACATTGAGAAAAACCAACCATGCGTCTTTGAAATTTCCAAACATACTGAACAGTAAAAGAAAAATGAGCAATAAGCTAATGGGAACCACCTCCTGTAATCTTTTTGTAGCACGTTGTTCATTTTCAAAGTCACCTTGCCACGCCAGGGAATATCCATTCTTTAATTGCACACTTTCTTTTACTTTTTGTTGCGCTTCCTTTACCACGCTGCCCATATCGCGGCCGCGTACAGAAAATTTCACCGCTGAGAATCTTTGATTATCATCTCGGAAAATGAGTGCAGGCCCGGTTTTGGTTGTAATGTCAGCTATTTCTTTAACGGGTACTTTAGATCCGCTCTCTGTAGGCACCATCAGGTTGCCAATATCAGTTTCGGATTTCCTGAATTCTTCGGGTATGCGTACACGTATATCAAATTTCCGTATTCCTTCATACAATTGCGTAGCTGCCTTTCCTCCAATTGCCATTTCTATTACGGCACTGGCATCTGCAGTAGCTACGCCGTAAAGCGCCATCTTTTGCTGGTCAAGGTCTATATCCAATTCCGGCTGTCCAAGATTTTGGATTACTCCAAGGTCCGTAACGCCATTCACGCCCTTTAATACGTTTTGTATTTCATAGGCTTTGCCTTCCATATATTTTAATGAATCCCCGTATATTTTTACAACGAGGTCTCCCTTTACGCCTGAGACAGCCTCCTCGATATTATCAGAAATAGGTTGAGAAAAATTAAGGTCAGCGCCAGGAATTACGGATAAAGTTTTTGTCATTTCGGCTATTAACTCAGACTTACTGATATGTGGTTTCCAACTGTCTTCAGGATATAAAATCACATCAAATTCATTGTTATAGAAACCGGTTACATCCGTGCCATCGTCGGGCCGGCCTGTTTGTGAGACTATTGTTTTTACTTCCGGGAACCCAATTATTTTTTCTCTGACAAACTTTGCAGTCTCCACGGATTTGTCGAGCGAAACGCTGTATGGCAGTTGCACTCTAAGCCAAATAGAACCCTCATCCAATTCGGGTAAAAATTCAGTTCCTAGAAATTTGAATGAATACAAGCCAATAATAATAATTATTATTGAAGAAATGATGGCTGTGTTTTTATGTTTTACACTAAAGTCAAATCCTTTTAGCATAAAATTGTTCAGGTTGTGAACAATCGGATTGTGCTTTTCACGAACATTTTTCCGAAGCAACATACTTATGAGAACCGGTACCAAAGTCAAGGTGAGTATTAATCCGCCAAGCAGTGCGAACCCCAATGTATATGCAAGCGGAGAAAACAATTTTCCTTCAATTTTCTGGAATGAAAAAATAGGTACCAGGGCGGCAATGATGATCAATTTGGCAAAGAAAATTGCCTTACCTAATTCTGCGCCGCTATTTTTGATCATTCCCAGTTTAGCCAATTTATTGAATCGGCTCATGCCTTCAACTTTTGCTTTTTTATCAAGAACTACAAAAATTCCCTCTACCATCACTACTGAGCCATCAATGATAATTCCAAAATCTATAGCGCCCAGTGATAAAAGATTTGCTGACATATTCATCAACCGCAAACAAATAAACGCGAACAATAACGAAAGAGGAATTACGATTGAGACGATCAGGGTGGTGCGCCAGTTGAACATGAATAACGATACAATCAATGTAACGAGTAATATCCCCTCTATCAGATTATGCAATACAGTTCCGGTAGCAAAACTAATCAGGTTTTCCCTGTTATAATAAGGAACCATTTTAGTATCGGGCGGTAATATTTCATTGTTTATTTTATCAACTTTTAATTGTAACGCTTTAATTACTTCGGTAGGATTGGCACCTTTGCGCATTAAAACAATTGCCTCTACTACATCCGGCTCATCAGGAACGATTCTTCTGTCACCTGCCGAATCTATTGCGTCCGTCCTGCCTACATGCCCTAACCGTGGAATGTTGGATATGGTTACATCTGCAACATCCTTTACCAAAACAGGAACCCCATTTACATTCTCTATAATGATGTTTTTGATTTCATTAATATCATTTAATAAGCCAATTCCCCGAACTACATATGCCTGGTTATTTTTGTTAATGATGTCGCCCCCGATATTAATATTGGTTTTGGTTACTGCATTATAAACATCTAAGGGAGAAATTCCAAGATTACTTATCTTACCAGGGTCCACCTGAATTTCATAAGCTTTTGTTTCGCCACCAAAACTTGTCACGTCAGCTACCCCAGGTACGGACCTTAACTGACGATCAACAACCCAATCCTGCAAAGTTTTTAATTCTCTCACATCCCTGGTTTTACTTTTTAAAGTATATCTGAAAATCTCTCCGGTAGGTCCTGTTGGCGGTTGTACAGCAGGTAATATTCCGGTTGGCAAATCAGCATTATTTAATAAGTTCATTACCTGCATTCTAGCCTGCTCGTCGGTGACATTATCTTCAAAAATGAGCTTAACATAAGATAAACCAAAGGTACTTGTTGAGCGAAGGCTTGTCTTCATTTGAACAGGGTTCATCGCAATCTCAACAGGAATCGTGATGTATTTTTCGACTTCTTCAGCACTTCTTCCGGGCCATTGGGTAATAATGTCTATCTCGGTGTTGGTTACATCAGGGTATGCCTCTATTGGCATGCTCCTGAATGTAATAATACCTCCGATCAGAAGTACCAGCGTGGCTGCTAAAATGAAATATTTACGCTTTAGGGAGAAAGCTATTATAGATCTCAGGATTTTTAACATGAATAGATTTTTACTTTTTTAAGAATTTAATGCGGTATAAATTAAAACTGCATCTGAGCCTATTATTTGATCACCAACCTGCAAGTTGCCGGAGACATAACTTTTATTTCCATTGGTGCCAATTATCTGCACCGGGGTAATCTTTATGCTGGATTGGCTTTTATAAACCAAAACATAGTATTGGCTATTTTCAAATATTAAAGAACGGGCAGGAATGCAAAGCGCCTCTTTATTTGTTTGATTCACAACCATAACGCTGGCAAACATTTCAGGTTTTAAGGCATAATCAGGATTGGGCAAAACAATTCTTACTTTCATCACTTTATTGGTAGGGTCAAGTACATTTAAAATTTTATTCACCTTGCCATGAAATACTCTTCCGGGATAAGAAAGCGTGGTTACATCAACGGCGTCGCCGAGATGTACCTGGCTGATGTTTGATTCATAAACATTTGCTATTACCCAAACATCTTTCAAATCGGAAATGGTGAAAAGGTCATTGGTGTTATCGGACCGGATGGCCATGTTGTTATTAATTTGCTTTTCAACAATAAATCCGCTGATGGGAGATTTTACTACGAATTCGCCCTGTGTATTTCCACCATTTATCTGGATCACTTCATTCGATCTGTTTAGCTGTGATTGCGCCTGCTTGTACATTTCCTGGGCGGTAATAAAATCTTTTTCAGAAAGCAATCCACTTTTGTACATGTCTTCAGAAGCATCCATGTTTTTCTTTGCGATCAGCAAATTCGTTTTTGAAGTAATAAGATCATTTCCATAACCCGCCATCTCACCACTTCTTATGATACCCAGCCTTTGACCCGCGTTTACGTGGTCTCCCAATTGCGAGGAAACATCGGTGATATTACCGCTCACCATTGGAAATATTCTTGCCACTTTATCCTCATTGAAGGATACTTTGCCGGTAAGCGTTAGCGCATTTATAAGAGGGCATTTTACGACACTATCTATTTGAATGGTTTTTAACAACGAATCTGAGATTACAAATTGTTGCTTTTCATCAGTGTTTTTTGGATCAGATTTACAACTGGAAATGACGATCATTCCGATCAATAAAAGAGAAAATATATTTATTCGGGTCATTGTTTTACTGTTTAATATTTAGAAAGCCGGATTATTTTATTGGTTAAAAATTATTTTTCCTATCGAAAAATTGAGTTGTTCCAACGCGCTTATTTTGTTGAAACGCAATTGGTTTAGTTGCAAAACATTTTCTTTATATGAATCATAAAAATCTAAAAATTCAAGCATCGTGATATTCTTTTTTTGAAAGTTGATTGTTACCTGGCCAATGATATTTTTCATATCTTGTTCAAACGCAGGATCGAAACCCATTAATAGCTTTTCGGAACGTGCAGCATTTATATAGTTGGTAGTAACTTCATTTCTTACTTTCTCAAGACCACTTTCATACTCTACTTTACTGACTTCAGTTTGTATTCTTGCGTTCTGAATATTTCCCTGATTCCTGTTAAAAAAAGGAAGCGGTACTGAGATGCCTATAGAATTATAATCCTGCACGTAGCTTCCCAACCGATCGTAGTTGGCATTGATAGTGATGTCCGGTTTCGCATAGGCTTTTTGTAGGCTTAAATTATAATTGCTGAAAACAATGCCTGCGTTTAATGCTTTTAAATCCGGCCGGTTTACAAGCGCTGAATCTATTAAAGATTGATAATTGGTTTGAGAAACAACCTCGTCGGTAAGGCTTGAATTATCCGCAACAGGAGTTATATATCCCGAAGGATTGGAGCGGATAAGTAATTTAAATTCGCTCTGAATGTTGTTGATATTTGTCTGTAGATTATCATACTCAGCTTGTAATGTATAAAGTTGCGATTTGATTCTCAAAGCATCTATGGGAGCCATGAATCCTTTTTTTACTTCACCTTCAAAAGCAGGTACCATTTTTTGAAGAGACGAAATTTCGATTTGGTACAGGTTGGAAGATTGCTCTAAAAAATAAATATTATAAAAATCACTTCTTAATACAAAGCGCAACGTTCTGAGCAGGTCATAGAATTGAAATTGGGCAATATCGATTCCTGATTTTGCCAGGTCAATCGATTTATTTCTTTTGCCTGCGAGCCTTATCAGTTGGGAAACCTGCACCGACATTTCGGGCTCAAAGAAATTGTGAGTGTGAAAATTATATAGGGCATTGGAATAAGAAAATTCAGGGTTGTCATATAGTTTGGCTGTAATTACGGTAGCCTTTGCAGAATCTATGCTGTATTTCTGTGCGATGAGGTCGAGATTTTGATTTAAAAATAAATTCTCAGCCTGGTTCAGAGATAATTTCAGCGTATCCTGAATTTCGTTAGCAGGTAATATTTGGCAAATGCAAAAAAATGAATTTAAAATTATAATCAGGAGTAAAATGGCCTTTTTCATTTCATATATTTAAATAGAACATGGGCAATACAGTAAAGCAACAAATACAAACGATTGTTATTTTACTATAAGTAAATAAGTAAGGAAAAATAAAATGCAGTGAGCTTTAAGAGATCATGCTTTTTGGTGGAGGAACTAAAATATCATAAGAAACAGAAGGGATGAGAGCCTGGAAGATTTCATGAAAATCTTTTGAATCTTCCTGAGCAAATTCATTTTTGATTTCAGTGTTGAACGGTTCGATTGTATATTCGAGGTTGACAATGTGAAAGTTTTGGCCGCTGTCATCATTTTCGTCATCAGCTGTATGGTCAAGCCCTAATTTAACCCTAACGAGTTCTACAATGCTGGTAATATCATCTTCCTGGTTTCCGTTCGCGTCATAAACATCAGCCATTGCAACCTGGGGAAGGAACATGGAAGTATTCATGTGTGAAATCAATAAGGTAAATGCAAGAAGCCTTCTCATTATCGGGCAAAGGTAGATGGGATAGCTATATTTTATTTATTAAAAATTCCTTAAATATTGATTCATGGATTTTACTTTTCAATCCAATAAAATCTAATGAATATCTTAATTTAATTTTCTAGAAAATAATAAACGTTCGATTTTATAATTTTTTATTGAAGTATTTTTTAGGATTGAAGAACTTGTTTTTTTCTTAAAGATAGGGGCTTTCAAAACCCAATTTTTTTAAACCTGCTTGTACTTCGGGGCAACTCATAAATAGTTTCCATAAAAGGCCGCTTCTGTAATTTTCAATCATAACCACTTCAGGGCCCTGGTCTATCGCCAAATATTTCTTAGGGTACCAATTGGCTGTTTCACTAAAAGCATCGTAGAAGCCATAGCAGCCCCAAAGTTTATCTTTCCTGTCATTGTACCAATGCCGCATTGCGGCTAAAGATTTTTCAGGTGTATAAGGAATAGAAGAAATGGCTGCCGTGGGTGCAATCACTCCTAAATCTCTTTCTTTAGAAGGCGCGTGGCTTGAATATCCTTTTATAGAATAGCTGGAGGTAAGCCCCCAACTATCAGCCCCATAACCTTTATAATGCAAGGGATTTTGTTCACACCAAGTATAATTAATCAAAGCCTGGTTTTTATTTTCTTCCCAATAATCTGCGTATTCATCTTTTAATCCGTGTGGGTCCAGGCCAAAGTATGAATAATGAGCCCAGAATAATGGCCCTCCATTAGGAGCGCTCTGGTGATATAACTGTAATGCGTAACCGAAATGTTCAGACGCAGATTTCATCTTCCCATTCTCTGCCCAGCCTTCATGATAGGTAGCCGCAGGAACACCGTGTGTAGGAGAGGATGCAGCAAGAACATAAGCAATGAGGCATTCATTATACCCATGTATTGGAAAATTCATCTGCCATCCATAATGCGGGCTCCAGTGCCAGTACAACACATTTTTTCCGTGGCGGTACCAATTCCAATCTACCTTTTTCCATAATCTATTTATATGGTTTGCCAATTCTTTTTCTTCTTTATTTCCATCTTTAAAAAATTGCCGAACACATAAAAGCCCCTGAACCAAAAAAGCGGTCTCTACAATATCGCCTCCATCATCTTTTTTACTGAATGGTTTTACTTTTCCTGTCGGCCCATATATCCAATGTGGCCACGCACCATGAAAGCGGCCTGCTTTTTCTAAAAAATTTACAATTTTTTCTAACCGCTTCAATCCTTCTTTGCGTGAAATAAAACCCCGGTGAATACCTGTAAGAATAGCCATCACACCAAAGCCACTGCCACCGGATGTTACCACGTCTTTATCGTTTTCCGGATAAATGCCATCTATATTGATACGTTCACGAGCCATGCCGCTATTGGGTTCTGCGCCGTTCCAAAAATACCGGAAGGTTTGATGCTGAACGATGGTTAATAAAGAATCAGTGGATAGAGAATCAGAATTCGCATTAAAAGTTGGTTTACTGTAATTGCCATTTCTCGTGAATGCAGAAATAATTCCAACTGTTATACATAAAGAAATCAGATTCTTAAGAGATTTCATAATTAAAGATTTTTGAAATGGCCAGAAACCTGCTTTTCTTGTTTTTACTTATACAAATTTTGAAAGGAAATTAATAAATCAGTAAGCCTCAACTGAATGGTATCCCAAACAATTTCATTATTTATACCGAAATATTCATGGATAATAAAATTTCTGAAATCTTTTAAAATCCTCCATTCAATTTCAGGATGATTCAACTTATACTCTTCGGTTATTCTTGATGCAGCGTCTCCAATAATCTCAAAATTTCTTTCTACTGCAAACCTTGTTTTTAAATCCGATTCGTATATCTCTAAAGTCATTCCTTTTGTAAAATCCAATATATTATTAATTCAGCTTTGGATATCATCAAGAAGCAGATGTGTGATTCTTTCAGACATGGATCAAATTATTTTCAACAAAAGGAATATATTTTGCTTTAATTCCCTTACGTGATACGAGATCAATTTTTTGCTTAAAAGTATCCTCAAGATGATGGGCTATTTTGATATAATCAAACGCATCTATTCTCCCATCGAAATCAACCAAAATGTCAATACCACTTTGTTCATTATAATCTCCTCTTGCGTAAGAACCAAACAAACCCATTTCGGAAATCGGGTATTTTTTTACCAACTCTTTTTTTTTGGCCTCAAGAATCTTGAGTATTTGCAGAGTATTATACATAAAACAAATCTAACTAAAATAATCTTTAAAAGCCTTTACAATAATCAGGTTGATTTGAGTGGAATATTGCTATTTTGAATAGTTCCAAAGAAAAAAAGATCCTTCATTTACATCAAAGGTTTGGGCTTTGAAAACCCAAATTTCTCATTCCCCTTTTTATCTCGGGGCAACTCATAAATAGATTCCACAACAACCCGGTTCGGTAATTTTCTATCATCACAATTTGTGGCCCCTGGTCAATCGCAAGAAAAGAATCAGCGAACCATATATTCGTTAAATTGAAAGCGTCTTTAAATCCATATTGCCCCCAAATTTTATCGCCCAATTTATAATAAAAAAACTTCAATGCATCCATTGATTCTGTTTGGGTATAAGGCAATGAAGATATAGCCGCTGTTGGCGAAATAACGCCATCATCATTTGTTGGTGAATGTGCGGAATAACCTTTTTCTTCGTCGCTGGCAATTAGCCCCCAGCAAAGATTGCTGTAACCATTAAATCTTTTAGGGTTGTTTACGCAATACAAATAATTGATTTTTGAATGGGCAGTATCCTGTGTCCAATAGTTGGCATAAGCATCGGATAAATTTTGCGGATTGATACCTAAAAAGGAATAGTGTGAAAAAAACAAAGGCCCACCATAATCAGGCCCAAGGGGTAATTTTATTCCAAAAAAAGAGCTCCCATTTTTCATATTGCCGTTCTGCGCCCAGCCATTATCATATACTATTCTGGGTATGGAATCGGTATTGGAAGAAGCAGCCAATGCATATACAACCAATGCTTCATTCCATCCTGCAATTTGCATATTTATGGCCCAGCCATTATCAGGGCTCCAATGCCAATACAAAACGTTTTGGTTATTTTGCCTAAACCAGTTCCATTCTATGCCATTCCATAATAGATTGATATCATTTCGAAGTGTGTCCTCACCAACGATATTCAAATTAAAATATTGACGGGCACATAATAATCCCTGCATGAGAAAAGAAGTTTCTACTAAATCTGCACCGTCATCGTTTGAACTAAATGGAACAGTTGTGCCTGAAGCCCCATTGATCCAATGAGCAAAGGCGCCGTGATACGCAGTGCATTTATTTTTATAGAAACTTACGATTTTTTGAATACGGTTTAATCCATCGCTACGTGAAATAAAATTTCTATTAATACCAACTAAAATACTCATAACTCCGAAACCCGTTCCTCCGGTTGTGCATATATCGCCTGACGAATTTCGTTCTCTTGCCATTCCTGAAATGGGATGCCCAAAATCCCAGAAATATTTAAAAGTTTGTTGCTGAACCAAAGTAAGCAATGCACTGTCGGAGATGCGTGGAAATTTATCAGTAGAATCAATAGAAGTAATAAGGGAAACATTTGAGGCAGATTCTAAAGAAGCCCCTTGATTGGATTTTAATCCGGTACCAACGGACAACTTATATTGAGTGATATAATTTAATGGTGCAGCGGGTTTCACTATCACAGTGCTATCGTCATTTTCATAAGAAGTTGCAACAGAAACAGTGGCACCTGTAATGGTTTTAAAAGAAAAGTTTTCGTTTACTGTATTACGGCCTACAGGCGATGAAAAAGAAAATTTTATTACTGGTAAAGTATTGACAGCATAATATGTAAAACCACTATTAGCGTTATTGACTTCTAATGTTTTCAATTGAAATACTGGTGCCGGCGGCGGCGTGTTGGGCGTCAAATTTTTTTTGCAGGAAAATACTAAGGGAATGAGAATGAGGAAATAAAAACGGGTTATATTTTTAGGCATGTTTTTCAATTTTGATTAGAGGCAAAAAAAATTAATTCCTTAACAAATTAAATTTGTTTTTTAAAATAGAGATTATAAGAAAGGAATTAATGGCCTTAAACTTTGTTAATCCGATACATTTAAATAACTAAACAATTATTTGCTAAGCTATCTAAAATATTTCTAAAGTTTCTTTTATTTATATTTTCAGTTAATTAATTTATTTCCACTTTTTTGCAGGCTTTTTAAAAATTGAAGTGGCGAAAAATAAATAGTAAAAAAACATCCACACATCAAAAAATACAAACCATGGAAAAAGGTCTTTTTCATCAAGCTTTCGTGTAGTTTTAAAAATAACAAAGGCCTGGATTAGAAAACGAATTCCAAAAACAATCAATGTAAGTTTCCAGTTAAAAATAATTAAAGAAGCGATAAACAAAGGGTAAAAAAGAAAAAGGGAAAAGGCGTATAATCCCAATAAAAATTTATGGCTTGTTTTATAATATTTACTGGTGGTGTAATGCCGCGTCTTTTGCCTCATCCATTGTTTCCATGTTTTTGGGGCAGCAGATAAAGTAAAAGCATCTTTATCCACCACAATCGTTGTGTTTTTTTTGGTTGCTGCCTTATTAATAAAAAGATCATCATCGCCACCTGGAACATGATTGTGCGCAGAAAACCCTTTGTGCCTGAAGAAAACAGATTTTTTATAACTTAAATTTCTACCGACACCCATATACGGAATTCCGCTTTTAGCATAAGACAAATATTGCAGCGCAGTATGGAATGCCTCCCATCTTACCAACTTATTAAAAAACCCTTTTGTTTTATGCAATGCGCCGTATCCTAAAACAATTTCTATCCCTTCACTAAAACCTTGTTGCATTTTTTCTATCCAAAACTCTGAAGCGGGTACGCAGTCTGCATCTGTAAGCAATACAACTTCGTATTTTGCAGTTTTTATCCCAACACTTAAAGGGTATTTTTTGCCTGGGATAAACCTTGCTTCCTGTTTTAGTTCTATTAAATGCAACTGCCTGAATGTTCGTTGAAATTCTTCCAGAATGTATTTGCTTTCATCGAGCGAATTATCATCTACTACAATTACTTCATGGCTGGTTTGGTATTTTTGAATTAATACTCCCGGCAGGTTTATAACTAAATTGGCAGCTTCGTCCCTTGAACAAATGATTACCGAAACAGGTTGTGTTTGTGAAATATTTTTGGGCTTTGGTTTAAAAAAAGCCAATCTTAAAAAGAAAAATAAATAATAAAATACTTGTATAAAAGTGATTATACAAAATGCCAGAAAAATCAATCTTCCCGGATCAGATAAAAATTCAGCTAGTTTCATTTAGGTGCAAACATACTTGCGTTTTTGCTGTATGCAAAATAATAATAATAACATCCAATGTTCATAAATTCAGTTCTTTGAAAGTTATCTTTGCACCCTTTTTAATCAAAGATTTTTAATGGCCGAGCTACAATTTGAACTTCAACATACTGATCAATTTACCAAGGCACGCACAGGAAAAATCACAACAGATCATGGTGAGATTCTGACGCCAATATTTATGCCTGTAGGAACAGTTGGAAGCGTGAAAGCAGTTACCCAGGAACAACTAAAACATGATGTCCATGCAGAGATTATTTTGGGCAATACCTATCATTTGTATTTGCGCCCTGGTTTAGAAGTTTTAGAATCTGCCGGCGGTTTACATCAATTTATGAATTGGAATAAACCGATTCTTACAGACAGTGGCGGCTACCAGGTTTTCTCATTGAGCGGAACAAGAAAACTGACAGAAGAAGGCGCTATTTTCCAAAGCCACATTGACGGAAGCACACATTTATTTTCTCCGGAAAAAGTAATGGACATTCAAAGAATAATCGGTGGCGATATCGTTATGGCTTTTGATGAATGCCCGCCGGGTGGAAGTGAATATAATTATGCAAAAACATCACTTGAATTAACCAACCGATGGCTTGGCAGGTGTTTTGAAAGATTCAACCAAACTGAAAATAAATATGGGTATACTCAAAACCTATTTCCAATCGTTCAGGGTGGCACCCATCATGATTTGAGAAAGATGTCGTGCGAATTTGTTTCGTCCAAAGAAGCAACAGGCAATGCTATCGGAGGATTAAGCGTGGGTGAGCCTACAGAAAAAATGTATGAAATATGCGCGCTTTGTTGCGAAAACCTTCCTGAAAATAAACCACGTTATTTAATGGGCGTAGGCACTCCATGGAATATTTTGGAATGTATTTCTTTGGGAATTGATATGTTTGATTGTGTAATGCCAACGCGCAATGGCAGAAATGCAATGTTATTTACAAGCAAAGGGATTATCAACATTGATAATAAAAAATGGGAGAAAGATTTTTCGCCGATTGATGATGGAATTGATTGCGAAGTGAGTAATTTTTACAGTAAAGCTTACTTGCGCCATTTAATGAAATCAAAAGAAATATTGGGGTTACAAATTGCAAGCATTCACAACCTTGCCTTTTATCTGGATATTGTAAAAAAAGCAAGGGAAAAAATATCAGAAGGCAATTTTTTATCCTGGAAAAAAGAGAAATGCGAACTTTGGCAGCAAAGGTTATAAATTATTTTTGGGATTATTTATTCAATAAAAATTTTAATTATTTTATAAAAAAACCGAGGGTTTTAACCTTAAAAAATTTAACTTCATACCTAAATTCAGAATAGATATATTTGCCCATCTTTGAAAAAATGCCTTTGAAAGAATAGGAATATTTTATGAAATGAAAAACCTCTATTATGTTTAAATGGTTAATGCTTGTATTTTTTTCATTCGTAACAAGCAATTTTTTATTGGCGCAGCAGAATAAATTTGAAGTCAAAGGTTCTGCGCCTGATATTTATGTAGAGCATGTTGTTACGCCAAAAGAAAATTTTTATAGTGTAGGCAGAATGTTTAATGTAAATCCCAAAGAACTTGCTTCATTTAATCACCTTCACTTTGCGAGCGGATTAAATATCAGCCAGGTTATAAAAATTCCGCTTGATAAAAATAATTTTACCCAGGAAAAAGATGCTGCTGCAAATGTAGCACTCATCCCACTTTATCATACGGTTGCTGCTGGCGAAACCCTTTACAGGCTTGGAGTTAATTATAATAAAGTTTCTTTAGCTTCTTTAAAGAAATGGAACCATCTTACATCAGATGAGTTGAGCGTTGGCAATCAGATGATAATTGGCTTTTTGAAAGTAGATAAAACACAATCATCTTTAGCCACAGAAAATCCAATGGCTAACGCCGAGAAAACCCCGGAACCCCAGGTGGAAAAAAAAACTGAAATCCAAACTGCAAAACCTGTAGTTAGTCCGCCTTCACCGGAAAAAGCCAAACCAGTGGAAGAAAAACCAATTACAACGGCAATTCAAACTTCTAATTCAAATACAATTGTAACAAATAACACCCCTGATTTCACCAAAGGTTATTTTAAAAATTTGTACATCGAACAAACCACTGATAAATCACTAGTTGATAAAAGCGGGAACGGCTCTTTTTTTAAATCAACAAGCGGGTGGCAGGATGCTAAATATTATTGTTTTTGTAATAATGCCGGAGCGGGTACAGTTTTAAAAATTACTAATAATGCTACGGGTAAAAGCGTTTATGCAAAAGTGTTAGATGCCATTCCTGATATCAGCCAAAACGAGGGATTACTAATTGTTGTAAGTAATGCCGCGGCGGATGCCTTAGGCGCTGGTGAAATTAAATTTGATTGTGTTATAAGTTTTGCCAAACAGTAAACAAACAAATATCCGTTAATCTTATTTTCATAATTATTGACTGTAAAGCATCAAAAAACTAATCTTAATTATTTCTTATTTCTGATCGAATTATTTCCCATTTCATTAAAAGATTGATAATTTTACTTAAAAATTTATAAAATGGAACTAACTAATAAAAACTCTAATATTTCAAACATTTCCTATGTGCCGATTGGCGAAGAAGTTCGTTCAAGGTCATTTATTGCAAACGTTTTTTTATGGATGTTTGTAGCTCTTGGCGTGTCTGCTTTATTCGCATGGCAGTTTTCTGTTAACAGCCAATTGATGAGCTATCTTATGACTCCAACAGGATTAACCGGATTAGGGAAAATAACCATTTTTGCTCCATTGATTTTTGTGTTGATCATGTCATTTGCTTATCAACGCCTTTCTGCCACTGCCCTTATGGCTTTGTTTATAGCTTATGCTATTATTAATGGAATTACTTTCAGCTTTATACTTCTTGCTTATACAGCGGGCTCGGTTTTAGGATGTTTCTTGTCTGCGTCAGCTATGTTTGGTATCATGGCAGTAATGGGATATACAACAAGCCAGGACCTTACCAAATTCGGGCGCATCCTGATGATGGGTGTTATCGGTGTGTTGATAGCAATGGTTATTAATTATTTTTTGCACAGTAGCCAGTTGGATTATATCATCAGTATTATTGGTGTAATGGTTTTTACAGCTTTAACTGCTTACGATGTTCAAAAATTAAAGAGGATAGGGGAAGGGCTGGAATATAACAGCGACGCAGTTTCTGTTAATAATTTAAAGAAAATGTCTATTCTTGGTGCACTGACTTTGTACCTTGATTTTATTAATATTTTCCTTTTCTTACTTCGTATGTTTGGAAACAGAAGAAGTTAAAAACTACGGTTTATCTAAAGAAAAAAGACGGTTATTTTAGCCGTCTTTTTTTTATTTGGACATTTTCAAAATAGTGGTTTACACAGCAGCCAATTCCCTGTTGTATTTATTTTTATAATTTACAGGAGACAGTCCTGTAAAGCGTTTGAAGGTAGTTCGAAATGCCTTTGGATCATTATATCCTACATTGTACATTACCTCATTTACATTATCAGCAGAAGTTTCAAATCTCTGTTTTGCTGCTTCCACTTTTACTCTTTGCATATATTCTACCATTGAGTTGGAAGTGGCTTTTTTAAACCTGCGTTCAAGGTTTCTGCGCCCGATGGAAAGCATGGTAGCTATTTGATCTACTGAGATTTTTTCCTGCACATTTTTCTCAATAAATTCCTGGGCTTTTTTTATGTGTTCATCCTTGTGATCCTTTTGCCCTTTGAAAATAATGAATGGCGATTGTGAATGCCGGTCAATATCAACCTGGAAATTTTTAGAACAACGAATTGCAATTTCCCGGCCTGCATATTTTTCAATAAGATATAAAATAAGATTGGACGAAGAAAAAGCGCCGCCGCTGGTATAAATGCCATTTTCATCCGTAACAATTTTATCTGGTACGAGATTTACATTGGGAAACGCATTTCGAAATTCATTTGCAGCACGCCAGTGTGTAGAACAATTTTTCCCGTCCACTAAGCCGGTTGCTGCCAATAAGAAAGCGCCTACGCAAAGGCTGGCAACTTCAGCACCCTTGCTATATTGCTGAATAATCCACGGGATTAATTCTGCGTTTTGCTCAACACTTTTTTGAATATCACCATCGAATGCCGGAATTATGATCAGGCCTGTTTTTTTCAAATTCTTTATTTCAATATCCGGATGAATGGTGTAAATGCCGTTATTTAATTTGATTTCTTTTGTGATTCCTGCTATTTCTACTTTGAAGAGTGGAGGTTTATTATTGTTTTTTAAATCTTCATTAACTGAAAGGAAGGCGCGGCGTGGCGTATCAATGCTTGCTAAATTGCTTCCTGCTGTTGCTAAAATAGTTATGTGTATCATTAAGGTTTTTTAGTGGTAACAAAACTAAGGAAACTTTTTGTCGCAAAAAGCCTCTTATATTGCCGTATTTACACCCCAGGTATTTTGGGGAATGGCTTAAATTTGTGTTCCATAATAAAAGTTTGGGAGGCTCTTCCTTATTCAATTGAATAATTAGGAAATTAATTTTTTTCACAAAGTAAATTATAAAATCATGTTGAAAAATTCAAAAGCATTTAGTGGATTTTCGGTAAACGATATTTCAAAAGCCAAAAAATTTTATTCAGAAATTCTTGGCCTGGAAGTAAAAGATGCTTCGATGGGATTAATAGAATTAAATCTTGAAGGTGGAAACCACATTATTATATATCCTAAACCCAATCATATTCCTGCCACGTTTACCATTCTTAATTTTCCGGTGAAAAATATTGATGATGCAGCTGATGAACTCATTAAAAAAGGAATCACTTTTGAAAAATATGATGGCCCAATTAAAACAGACGAAAAAGGAATTTGCCGTAGTGGCGGCAAAGGCCCGAACATAGCATGGTTCAAAGACCCGGCTGGAAATATTTTGTCATTGATTGAAGAAAAATAATTGGCTAAACGTGATTTTACAGTAAACCAACTTTTAATTAAGATTCTTATTTATTATGAACAATCCAATAACAGTGGAAACGGCTATAAGTGCAAATATGGAAAAGGTTTGGAAACTTTGGACAACACCTGAAGACATTATGCAATGGAACAATCCTTCTGATGATTGGCAAACATTAAAAGTTGAAAATAATTTGAAAGACGGTGGAAGATTTTTATTCCGTATGCAAGCAAAAAATGGCAATGATGGCTTTGACTTTTGTGGTAAATATGATAAAGTGATATTGAATGAACTTATTGAATATACATTGGATGATGGACGGAAAACTATCAATCAATTTATACACAATGAAAACAGTGTAACCATAACCGAGGCTTTTGAACCTGAAGCAAAAACGGCACTCGATATTCAAAAAGATTTTTGTCAATCGGTTTTGAATAATTTTAAAAAGTATGCAGAAAATAAAACTGAAAAATGAAATCAGTATTTGAAAAAGAAAGAAGAGATGAATTGCTTAAAAGGAATGATCATTTGTGCATCCATTCTTTGGAAAAATGACACGGCAAGAAGTTGGGTACTTTGCTTATAAACATAATGATCATCATTTAAGGCAATTTGGAGCGTAAAACATTCAATCACGCCATAAATCAAAATAAAAACCGGATTATGAACATTGCATCAAAAGAATTGAATAAAAAAGAATTGCTTTCATCTTTGGAAGATACCACAAGGGAATTAGTTGAATCTCTTTCATTATTTAATGAGACAGAATTGAATATGGTTCCTTTTGAAGGAAGATGGACTGCCGGCCAGGTGGGCGAACATTTACTAATGTCAAACCCGGGAATAGCAAAAATAATTTCTGGAAATACTCAGCCTACAGAAAGGCCTGCAGATGAAAACGTTGAATCTCTCAAATCAATCTTTCTTGATTTTTCAAAAAAAGCAATATCAGCAAAAGCCATCTGGCCTTCTGATATGCCTAAAGAAAAAGAAAAGCTCATTTCCGGCTTAAAAGAGACGATGGATGGCATAAGGTTAAAAGCGGATTCGATGGATTTGTCGTTGACCTGTTTGGATTTTCCTTTTCCCACGTTGGGAGAATTTACGCGTTGGGAATGGGTCACTTTTATTATTTATCACACAAAAAAACATATTTACCAGGTAAAAAATATTTACAATAAGATCAAAGATTAGACGTCAGAATATCAAAAATAAATACAAATGGAGAATCAAAAATCTGCATTACCGGCAATTGTGTCACTTGAAGAATGGCAATTTGCCCACCAGGAATTTCTGAAGAAGGAAAAACAATTCACACACACCCGTGATGCATTAGCTGCACAGCGTCGCCGGTTGCCAATGGTTCGCATTGAAGAAAATTACATCTTCGATGCGCCAGATGGAAAAGTAAGTTTATGGGATTTGTTTGATGGCAGGCGGCAGTTATTACTCTATCATTTCATGTTTGCGCCGGGAGTGGGTGGCTGGCCTACAGCGGCTTGCCCTGGCTGTTCGATGTTTACCGATAACATCGGGCAGTTCACGCCAATACATCTGAAAGCACGTGGAGTGTCTTTGGCATTGGTTTCACGTGCACCGATCGAAAACATCGAAGCTTACCGCAAACGTATGGGATGGCAGCATCGCTGGGTTTCTTCCGAACATAATTCATTCAACACAGACTTTGGCATTAGTACTCCCAAAGGAGAAACGCATGGATTGAGTGTGTTCCTACGCGATGGGGATGAGATATTCCGAACGTATTTCACCAATTCACGTGGTACAGAAGTTATCGGTAACGTTTGGGGATTTCTTGATGCTACGCCATTTGGGCGGCAAGAGACATGGGAAGATTCACCCGAAGGCTGGCCACAAACCGAGCCGTATCAATGGTGGCGCAGGCATGATGAATATCATACTTAAAAATTTAAAAACAACAATAATTTCTTAATCTTTAAAAACAAAAAGCAATGAAAGCAGTAAACCCTTACCTAAACTTCAACGGTAATACTGAAGAAGCATTCAATTTTTACAAATCCGTATTTGGCGGTGAATTCCGAATGTTAATGCGTAATAAAGATGCACAAGGGATGCCGGTTACCGCAGGCCAGGAAGAAAAGATCATGCATATCGCTTTACCACTGGATAATGGTACCGTGTTAATGGCGAGTGATAATTGCAATGATGCCACATTTAAACAAGGAAATAACTTCTATATTTCCATACATGCTGATAGCGTGGAAGAAGGCCAAAAACTTTTCGATGCGTTGTCTCTTGGTGGCAAAGTGGATCATTCTTTCAAAAAAGAATTTTGGGGTGATTGGCATGGGAACTTTACAGACAAATTTGGCGTGAATTGGATGCTTAATTATACCGAAAATCAACACTAAAATATAGAGCATGGCAACAGCAAGTATTAATAAATCAACCTATCTATCTTTCAACCAGGAAAGAAAGTACAAAATTATTTACTGGGCTTCTACCGGCATTATTTCTTTATTTGAATTGTCTGGTGCCTTTTTTATGAACAGCCAGGTGGCTATTGATGGAATGCATCATTTACAATTGCCCGATTGGTTCAGGTGGGAACTAAGTATCGCACATTTGATTGGCGGAATTTTACTTTTGGTTCCCATTAATAAACGAATTAAGGAGTGGGTGTATGTGGGCTTTGGTATTGATTTTATTTCCGCTTTCATAGCCTATTTGTCGATAGATGGTTGGGTGTTTAATACTTTTTCTCCTTTAATTACTTTGGCATTACTGATTGTTTCATATATCTATTTTCAAAAATTGCAAAACCAAAAAAATGGTTGAAGTTTTTAAAACAAATGTTTATGAAGTGGAGAAATCTAATTTAATTTTTCAGAAACTTCATGAGCATTTCCCCGAAAACAAAATAAACTTTGACCTTGATGACTGTGATAAAATCTTACGAGTGGAAGGAAATAATATTTTACCTGGAAAAATTGTAGAGATACTTGAGGAGGAAGGGCATTTTTGTGAAGTATTGGATTGAGGATTTTCGGTGCGTTTATTTCTTAATCATTTTTAAAACCAAAGGTTCCAGAAGCTGATCCCATTTTAAATATTGTTCCGAAGAAGGATGAAGCCCATCACTTGCAATAAGTGAAGCATCATTTTTTGCATCTCGCGAAATGGGAGTTATGTCCAAATAATTTACACCAACATTTTGTGAAATCAAACGATTGGCTTTGTAGGCTTCCCCTTTTTAGTACATATCTAAAGTAGACTTTTTAATTGATTTTTGGATACAGGCTGGTGGACGGAATGAAGCGGAGGCGTAGCCGAAGCGTAAT
>Ga0207933_1000370_pt1 | contig 45185 bp, 53 predicted proteins | sample NGESurdeep092012_4_FD_184488 | JGI IMG/M metagenome (GOLD analysis project Ga0207933, IMG submission 184488) | Arctic peat soil microbial communities from Barrow, Alaska - NGEE Surface sample F53-3 deep-092012 (SPAdes) | ecosystem: Environmental > Terrestrial > Soil > Wetlands > Peat ... | reverse complement strand
CGAGTGGCGCGCTGGTGCGGCCGAGATCGGCATAGAGATATTCGATCTTCGCCGACCACGGGCCGGCAAGCGCGGCCTCAACGCCGCCGCCGAGCGCGTAGCCCGCCTTGGTCGAGGTCGTATCGCCGATGCCGACGACGGTATTCTTGACGCCGCCGTAGGCCAGACCGCCGGTCACGTAAGGCATCACGTTGGCAAAGGCGTAGCCGATGCGGCCGCGCGCGGTGCCGAGCCAGGTGTTGCGGGTTTCGCAGCCGAAAGCGCCGCAAGTGCCACTGCCGCGGATGTTGCTCCAGTCGATGTCGGTTTCGAGGCCGAACACGGTCTGACCGGCCTGGAAGTTATAGCCGAGCGTGCCGCCGACCAGACCGCCGGTGGTGCGGAAGTCGGAGGGTGCCAGTACGCCGGAGTAGTCGGTACGGCCCCAGCCGCCGCCGCCATTGATACCGATATAGGCGCCGGTCCAGTTGTAAGGCGCGTTGTACATCGGCGCCGCCTTGGTCGGCATGGCGCGGTGACGCGGCAGATCGGCGGCCTGCGCCGCGGTCATTGTCGTGATCATCGCGAGGGCGCCGAACGTGGCGATAGCGAAACGCTTCATTCAAAGTCTCCGTCAGTGTTAAACCCCAAAACCTGGCCGCACAGTATTCGTAATCGTTTCTGCGTCTAGTGTAGAAAAGACACACATTTCAATAAGTTATCAGTTCATTTGTCTCAGTTGTGCCGATGAATTGCCATGATCCTGCCATTTTTAAGACTATGAAACGCCCGCAAAATTCAAATTAATTACTTGTAAACTATTTGTCGGTGGAACATTGCCCCCGTCAGCCGCTGCCCCAACGCAAAACCCCGGGCCATCGGGCCCGGGGTTCTGATGTTCGTCCGTATGAAAGCGCGGGTCAGAAGGGCGCGAAGTGATAATTCACGCCGACGCGGATGACGCTGGAGGTGAGGCCGTTGTCGGTACCGGTGATCGAGTAGCTGCGGCTCGCCAGGTCCATGTACAGGTATTCGATCTTGGCCGACCAATTTGGGCTGAAGCCCATTTCGATGCCGGCGCCCAGAGTCCAGCCGAGGCTGGTTTTGGATTCCGACAGGAACGCGCTTTCGCCCTTGACCGATCCATAGGCAAGACCGCCCGTGCCGTAGAACAAGATGTTGTTCCAGGCCATGCCGGCGCGGGCGCGCAACGAGCCCCACCAGGGATTGGAGAATTTGTAGGGCGCGAAGGTGTCGTCAGCGCCGGTGATATTGAGGTCGGTTTCGCCACCGAACACGAACTGGCCGTTTTGCCAGTTATAGCCGGCCTGCAAGCCGCCCATCAGACCGCTCGGCTCGGTGGCGGTGTTGGTAACCGAACCCCACTGATAGCCGAGATTGACGCCGCCGTAGAAGCCGGCCCAGTTGTAATAGGCGCCGGCGGGCGCCGAATAGTAAGGTCGCGGCCCGCCCGGGATGTCGGCGGCGGTCGCGGTGCTAAGCGCCAAACTTGACGCGATGCCGGCCAGGGCGATCGCCAGAACTGATTTTTTCATCGTACGCTCCACCTACTCGCCGTCGTTGCGCCGCTTGGCGCATCGGGTCCCGCGCGATGCGCGAAACCTGGATAATCTTTGGTGGAGGATTTATCGCGCTTTCTAGGTTAAACGGTTATGAATCGCTAACCCTGACAAGACGTTATCCCTAAGACGCGGTTAGGGAACATGCTTTCCGCCGCGTTTACCATATTGCCTTTCTAAACCAGACGATGATTGGCGCGTTTTCGATGCCGGACCGCAGCATAAAAACCAGCAAAGGTGCGGCGCTGATCACTGGCGGCGGCCGCCGCATCGGCGCGGCGATCGCACTTTCGCTGGCGCGCGCCGGTTACGCGGTGGTGCTGCACGCGCATCGTTCGCGCGACGAAGCCGAGCAGATCGCCGCCAGCATCAAGGGCGAAGGCGGCAGCGCCAGCATCGTGCTCGCCGATCTTGCCGACGCGGAAGCGGTGCGCGGCCTCGTGCCGGCGGCGGCCGCCTTCGGGCCGCTGTCGTTGCTGGTCAACAATGCGAGCGTGTTCGAGGAAGACGAAATCGGCGATTTGGCGCGCGCGCAATTCGATATGACGATGGCGATCAACCTGACCGCGCCGCTGTTTCTGACGCAGGCTTTCGCGGCACAAGCGGGTGCCGGCGCTTCCATCGTCAATATCATCGACCAGCGCGTGCTGCGGCCAACGCCGAAATTCTTCTCTTACGCTATGAGCAAGGGTGCGCTGCATCTGGCGACCACCACGCTGGCGCAGGCGCTGGCGCCGATCCGCGTGAACGCGGTGGCGCCGGGGCCGACGCTGCCGAGCCCGCGCCAGAACGAGGCGCAGTTCGCGGCGCAGGCTTCGAGCGTGCCGCTCGGGCAAGGGCCGTCGCCGGAGGATATTGCCGGGGCGGTGCTTTATCTGGCGGACGCGAAAGCCGTCACCGGCGTCACCATCGCGGTCGATGGCGGCCAGCATCTCGCCTGGCGCACGCCCGACAGTAATGTGGCTGAATAATCCCTCTGACACTACATTGGCGGCATGAGCGGCACCCCCAAAGATATCGAGCCGGAAAGCGAAGCGCCCGAGGTCGAAGAGGAATCTTCGCTGCCCGAACTCGACCTGACCGAACCGGCGGCCGGCACTTTGGCCGGGGGACGCGCGGCGATCGTGCGCGCGGTCAAGCATGCGCCGGCCGGGCCCGGCGTCTATCGCATGATCGACGCCAAAGGCGAGGTGCTTTACGTCGGCAAAGCCAAGAGCATCAAGAAGCGGGTCACCAGCTACACCCGCCCGGTGGCTTACGACGCGCGCATCGCCCGCATGATCGCGGCCACCGCCTCGATGGAATTCGTGTCGACCGCCACCGAGACCGAAGCGCTGCTGCTGGAAGCCAACCTGATCAAGCGGCTGCGCCCGCGCTTCAATGTGCTCTTACGCGACGACAAATCGTTTCCCTACATTATGATTACGTCCGATCACTGGGCGCCGCAGATTTTGAAACATCGCGGTGCGCGCACGCGGCGGGGACATTACTACGGCCCCTTCGCCAATGCCGGCGCGGTCAACCGCACCATCAATGCGCTGCAACGCGCGTTTTTGTTGCGCTCCTGTTCGGATTCGTTTTTCGAGGGGCGTTCGCGGCCGTGCCTGTTGCATCAGATCAAGCGCTGCTCGGCGCCCTGCACGCAGGAGATCGACTTCAAGGGCTACAGCGAACTAGTGCGCGAGGCCAACGGCTTTCTCGACGGCCGCAGCCGCACCGTACAGAAGGAATTGTCTGCGGAGATGGAGACGGCCTCCGTCGCGCTCGATTTCGAACGTGCGGCGATTTACCGCGACCGTCTGGCGGCGCTATCGGCGATCACGTCGCACCAAGGCATCAATCCGCGCAATGTGGAGGAGGCCGATGTCTTCGCCGTGCATCAGGATGGCGGCTATTCCTGCGTCGAGGTGTTCTTCTTCCGCACCGGACAGAACTGGGGCAACCGCGCTTATTTCCCCAAGGCCGACCGTACGCTCGGGCCGGGCGAAGTGCTGGGTGCTTTCATGGCCCAGTTCTATGACGACAAGCCGCCGCCGCGACTCATTCTGGCCTCGCACGATTTCGAGGAACGTGAACTGCTGGCCGAGGCGCTGACGGCGAAGAGCGAGCGCAAGGTCGAGGTGAGCGTGCCGCAGCGCGGCGAGCGCAAGGAACTGGTGATGCATGCGCTCGCGAACGGGCGCGAGGCGCTGGCGCGCAAGCTCGCCGATACCGCCTCGCAGCAGCGGCTGCTCAACGCGTTGACCGAAACTTTCGCGCTGCCGCGGCCCCCGCGTCGCATCGAGGTCTATGACAACTCGCATATTTCCGGCACCAACGCGGTCGGCGCCATGATCGTGGCGGGGCCGGAAGGTTTCCGCAAGAACCAGTATCGCAAATTCAACATCCGCTCGACTGAACTGTCGCCCGGCGACGATTACGGCATGATGCGCGAGGTGTTGCAGCGGCGTTTCAAACGTCTGCTGGAGGAAAATCCACGCGCGACGAATTCGGTGCGACTCTCTGCCGCTTTAAAAGTGGGTGGCGAAGGGCTCCTGCAAAAAATCGCGCAGACGGCCACTTCCATCGTCAACGCTCTTGCGGACTCAGAGGAGCAATCGGAGTCCCCCTGGCCCGATCTCGTGCTCATTGATGGTGGGCAGGGGCAACTGCGTTCGGCGCAGGAGACGCTGGCCGAGCTCGGTGTCACCGACGTGCCGCTCGTCGCTATCGCCAAAGGGCCGGACCGTGACGCCGGGCGCGAAACCTTTTTCATGCCGGGCCGCGGCCCCTTCAAGCTGCCGCCGCGCGATCCGCTGTTGTATTTCGTCGAGCGGTTGCGCGACGAGGCCCACCGCTTCGCCATCGGTTCACATCGCACGCGCCGCAAGAAGGACATTCGCGAGGCCGGCTTGCAGGAAATCGCCGGGATCGGGCCCACCCGCAAGCGGGCGCTGCTGCATCATTTCGGCACGCTGAAAGCGATCGAGCGGGCAAGTCTTGCCGATCTTGCCAATGTGCCGGGAATTAATGCAGAGACGGCGAGAAAGATATATGAGTTCTTCCACGAACACGCGACGCGCTAGATTGCGCGGCAGGGCAGGGACGCAGACATGATCATCAGGACGCAAGAAGATGTCACGCCGGTCGTGGTGGATGCCTACAAAAACATCGAAGATGCGCGCCTGCGCGAGATCGTCGCCTCGCTGGTGAAGCATCTGCACGCCTTTGCACGCGACGTGCATCTGACCGAGGAAGAATTCCAGAAAGGTGCGCAGATCGTCGCCAGACTCGGCCAGATGACCACGCCGAACCACAACGAAGTGGTATTGATGTCGGGCTCGCTCGGATTTTCCGCGCTGGTCTGTCTTCTCAACAACGGCAATAACGGTCAGACCGAAACCACCGCCAATCTGCTCGGGCCGTTCTGGCGGCTGAATTCGCCGCGCACCGAAAACGGCGCCTCCATCGTGCGCTCGCCGACGCCGGGGCCGGAACTGTTCGTCAATTGCTGGCTCAAGGACACCAAGGGCAATCCGATCGTGGGCACCGAGATCGACGTCTGGCATTCCTCGCCGGAGGGATTCTACGAACAGCAGGACCCCAACCAGGCCGACATGAACCTGCGCGGCAAGTTCACCACCGACGCCAAGGGCCATTTCGGTTTTCGCAGTGTGAAGCCGGCCGGCTATCCGATCCCGGACAATGGGCCGGTGGGCGATTTGCTGCGCGCCGGCAAGCGGCATAATTTCCGCCCGGCCCATCTGCACTTTTTGATGCTGAAGCAAGGTTTCAAGACGCTGATCTCGCAAATTTATGTCAGCGGCGACGACAAACTGGAAACCGACTCGCAGTTCGGCGTCACCCGCGCGCTGATCGGCGATTATGTCCGCCACACCGGTCCCGCGCCGGCGCCGGACGTGAAAGGCGAATGGTACTCGCTCGACCAGACGTTCGTGATGGAGCCGGGCGTGAGCAAACTGCCGAGGGCGCCGATTCAGTAAGTCGGTTGTCATTCCGGGACGCCGCGAAGCGGCGGACCCGGAATCCAGAAATGTTGCGCCGAACGATCCCCCGGAATGACGGATTGTTGTGGTTGACCTTCCTGCGTCTCCGGTGTTCCTTGTGCCGCATGAATTCAGCCGAATCCAGGCGTCTGCCGGCGCATCCATTGGCGCTGCCGAACATCCTGACTTATGCGCGCATCGCCGCCGTCCCGGTGGTGGTGGCGCTGTTGTATTGGCAGAGCATTCTCGGCGGCGGCTTATGGCTGCGCTGGGTGGCGCTGGCGATTTTCATCGCGGCCGGGCTGACCGACATTCTCGACGGCTATCTCGCACGCATGTGGGGCCAGCAATCTTCCCTCGGCCGCATGCTCGATCCGATCGCCGACAAATTGCTGGTGGCGTCGTGCCTCTTGATGCTGGCGGCCGGCACCACCATTCACGGCTGGGCGCTGCTCGCCGCCGTCATTATACTATGCCGCGAAATCCTGGTGTCCGGCCTGCGCGAGTTTCTCGCCGAGTTGCGCGTCGGCGTGCCGGTGACGCAGCTCGCCAAATGGAAGACGGCGGGACAATTGGTCGCCATCGGGTTCTTGATCGCGGGCGAGGCGGGGCAGAAAGTGCTGCCGATTACTATCGAGATCGGCATCACATTGTTGTGGGTTTCGGCGATCGTGACGCTTTATACCGGCTGGGATTACTTACGCGCCGGGCTAACTTATATGATGGATGAATGAGTCATACGCTGAAACTCCGATATTTCGCCTGGGTGCGTGAGCGCATCGGCAAGCCGGAAGAAGACATCGAAGTTCCCGCCGGCATCGCGACCGTTGGTGAGCTAATGACCTGGTTGTCGAAGCGCGGCGAAGAATATGCCTACGCATTCGAGAATCCGAAGGTGATCCGCGCGGCCATCGACCGCGCCCACGTCAAGCCACATATGCCGATTGGCGCGGCCAAAGAAATCGCGTTTTTTCCGCCGATGACGGGGGGGTAGCTTCGGTGCCCCGGACGCGACGCAGCACGAAGTGGTGCGGCGCTGATCCGGGGCCCAGCTTTCTTGGCTTAAATCGGCAAACCTGGATCCCGGGTCTTCAGCGCACCACCAAGCGGCGTTGCGCTGCGCCCGGGACACGTACTTCCAGAGTCTGCCGGATCGCACTACATTCCCCCCATGAAAACGACCGTCCGCATCCAGCACGAGCCGTTCGATCTGGCCGCCGAAGTGGCGGCGCTGACGCGCGGGCGCGGCGATGCCGGCGCGGTCGTGACCTTCACCGGCATTTGCCGGGGCGAAGAAAACGGCACGCCGATCGCGGCGCTCACGCTTGAGCATTATCCCGGCATGGCCGAGGAAGAGATCGAAAGCCATGTCGCCGAGGCGGCGTCGCGATGGCCGCTCCTCGGCGCCACCGTCATTCATCGCGTCGGTCGCATCGCGCCGGGCGAGGACATCATGATGGTGGTGACGGTGTCGGCGCATCGCGCCGCCGCTTTCGAGGCTGCCGAATTTCTGATGGACTATCTCAAGACGCGCGCGCCGTTCTGGAAGCAGGTCGAGAAGGCGGACGGTAAAATCTGGGTCGAGGCGAAAACGCAGGACGACGTCGCCGCCGGGCGATGGACGGCATCAAGCGGCAAGCGCCATGCGGCGGAATGAGCGCACGTACAGGCTGGGGGAGTGCATCATGGTTCCTATGGTTGTCGCGGCGCTCGCGGTCATCGCGCTCGGCGTCGGTCCGGCGCAGAGTTCGCAGGTGTCGTATTACGATGTGACGCGCGGCGCGCATCCGCACGATGTCGCGCCGGCGCCGGACGGTACCGTCTGGTACACCGCGCAGAGCCAGGGCGCGCTCGGCATTCTCGATCCGAAAACCGCCAAGGTGACGCAGGTGCCGCTCGGCGCGGACTCGGCGCCGCATGGCGTCATCGTCGGACCCGACCGCGCCGCCTGGATCACCGATGGCGGACAGAACGCAATCGCGCGTTTCGATCCGGCAACCAAGGCGGTGAAGTTGTTTCCGCTGCCTAAGGAATTTCCCAACGCGAACTTGAACACCGCGACCTTCGACCGCAAAGGCATTCTTTGGTTTACCGGACAGAACGGCGTCTATGGCCGCGTCGATCCGGCGACCGGCAAAGTCGAGGCCTGGAAGGCGCCGAAGGGCGTCGGGCCCTACGGCATCACGACGACGCCGAGCGGTGACGTCTGGTACGCCTCGCTCGCCGGCGATCACATTGCCAAGATCGACACCGTGAGCGGCGACGCGATGATGATCCAGCCGCCCAAGCAAGGCGTCGGCCCGCGCCGCATCTGGTCGGATTCGAAGGGCCTCTTGTGGGTGAGCTTCTGGAATACCGGCGAGGTCGGCCGCTACGATCCGCTCAATAAAGTCTGGCGCGTGTGGCAACTGCCGAAGAGCAACAATGGCTGCTATGCGGTGTTCGTCGATGCCAAGGATAAAGTCTGGCTATCCGACTGGACCAACAACGCGATCGTTCGTTTCGATCCGGCGACCGAGAAATTCGAGGCCTTCCCGAGCAACAAGCGCCGCTCCGACGTGCGCCAGATGCTCGGACGGCCGGGCGAAATGTGGGCAGCGGAGTCGGGTACCGATCGGCTGGTGGTGGTGCGGGATTAGGCGCACCGCCGCGGATGTGTGTTAGAATTATTTCATGGCTTTCGAATCGAGCATCAGCCGCCGTCACGTCCTAAACCTGTTCGCGGGCGGCGCGGCTTTGACGCTTGTCGGTCCGGCGCGGGCGGGTGAAGCGCGCATTGTGAGCCTGATCGCGGTCGCACAAAAGCTGCCGACCCTCAGGCAGCGCATCGATTTCATTTCGAATGCGCTGGTCGGTTCGCCCTATCGCGGCGACACGCTGATCGGCGGGCCACACCGGCCTGAGCAATTCGTCGTTCGCGACGATTGCTTCGACTGCATGACCTATTGCGAGACCGTGCTGGCGGCGGCTTTGGCGCATATGCCGGAGGAATATGCCGTTATCTTGCGGCAGATTCGCTACCGCGACGGCGCGGTCGCCTGGCGCGCGCGCAATCATTATTTTTCCGAGTGGAGCGCCAATAATTGCGCTGCCGGAATTTGCGATCCGGTGACGCTGCCGGGCGGCGAAACGATCGCCAGGACGCTAACCGAAATGCGAGCGCTGGGACCGATGCGGACGTCGTTCACGGCTGTCCCCCGCGCCAGCGTGCTGGCCAACAAGGCGCTGCTGGCGACCGGCGATATTATCGCCTTCGTCTCGCCGCGCTCGGATCTGGATGTTTTTCACGTCGGCTTTGTCGTCGTCGACCGCGACGGCGCTCTGTGGCTGCGCCATGCCGCCAGGAGCAAAGGCCACGTCGTCGAGACGCCGCTGGCGCGCTTCATCGCGCGATACCGTGTGCAGGCGGTGGCGCTGTGGCGGCCGCGCGATCCGGCGGATGATGTGATAGTTTAATGATGCGCGGCTTTGTAACCCGCATGAGCGAAGCGAAATGCGGGAAGCGGCCCCGGATTTCGCTGACGCTCATCCGGGCTACAGGGACGACAGTTGCGGGTAGTTACGCCGCCGCGGCCTTCGGCTGCACTTCCGCGGTGTAGTCTTCCATCAACTGCTTGGTAATGCCGCCCGGATTGAAATTCCAGTTGGCGATCTCGGACACCGCGGTGACTTCCGCCGCCGAGCCGGTGATGAAGCATTCCGAGAATTCGGTCAGCTCGTCCGGCAGGATGCGGCGCTCGATCACCTCGAAGCCGCGCTTCTTGGCGAGCGCGATTACGGTCTGCCGCGTGATGCCGTCAAGGAAACAGTCGGCCAGCGGCGTGTGGATCTTGCCGTCCTTCACAAAGAAGATATTGGCGCCGGTGCATTCGGCGACGCGGCCTTCCCAGTCCAGCATCATGGCGTCAGCGTAGCCTTTGCGCTCGGCCGCGTGTTTGGAGATGGTGCAGATCATATAAAGGCCGGCGGCCTTGGCGCGGCAGGGCGCGGTGCGCGGATCGGGCCGCCGGTATTCGGCGAGATCGAGGCGGATGCCCTTGAGCCGCTGCTCCGGATCGAAATAGCTCGGCCATTCCCAACTGGCGATGGCTAGGTGGATTTTGTTGGTCTGGGCTGACACGCCCATCATCTCGGAGCCGCGCCACGCGATCGGGCGAACGTAGGCTTCCCTCTTGCCGTTCTTTTCCAGCACCAGCTTCTTGGCGGCGTCGATCTCGGCGACCGTATATGAGATTTCGAAGTCGAGAATATTGGCCGAGCGTTTGAGCCGTTCGGAATGCTCGGTGCATTTGAAGATGCGGCCGCCATAGGCGCGCTCGCCTTCGAAAACGGCGCTGGCGTAATGCAGGCCGTGGCTGAGCACGTGTAGATTGGCGTCCGCCCATGGCACCAGCTTGCCGTCATACCAGATGACGCCTTCAAGCCGGTCGTAGGATTGCGCAGCCATAGTCTCCTCCTGGTATTCTAATCTCGGTGCTCAATGCCGCTGTGATGGCGCATTTTCCGTGTCTATTCCAACACTTTGCGTCGCCGGGCAACACCCGGTATGAGTGGCAAAACGTCCGCCGGGTCCGCTATCCGGTCCGGCTGGATAGGGCCGTTTCGGTATGAAACTTTCGTCCCTAGACGTGTTTTTGTAACATAAAACCAAAATATGTCAACATGGCTGACATAAATAGCAATACCAAGGGGGCGGGTGGTGGCGCGGACGACTCTACGCCGGCGCATCACGCCGACCGCACCTCGGCCGGACCCGGCACCGCCATCTGGGACATCATCGAGCTTTTGTTTTTCGCCTATCGCGATTTCGTCGGCGATCCGGATGAGGTGCTGTCCAAGCTCAACTTCGGCCGCGCCCATCACCGCGTGCTGCATTTCGTCAAGCGCAATCCCGGCATGAAAGTCGCCGACCTGCTCGACATTCTCAACATCACCAAGCAGTCGCTCGGGCGCGTGCTCAAGCAACTGGTGGATCAGGGCTATGTATCGCAAAAGGAAGGCGCGCAGGACCGCCGCCAGCGCCTCTTGTACGTGACGCTCAAGGGCGAGGCGCTGTCGCTCCAACTCGCGCAATTGCAGACCGAGCGCATCGAGCGCGCCTTCGGCGAACTCGGTCCGGGCGCGCACGAGGCGGCGCGGCGTTTTCTCACCGCCATGATCGATGCCGACAACCGCGAGGGCGTGTTGCGCCTGATCGCGCGCGCCGACCGCGCCGCCAAGCCGCGAACCTGAACCGCGATGGTCCCGCAGCCCTCAACGCTTGCCGATGATGCGCCGCATCTGCTGGTGGTCGATGACGACCGCCGCATTCGCGATCTACTGTCGCGCTTTCTGGCCGGCGAGGGCTATCGCGTCACCACCGCCAACAATGCCGCCGACGCGCGCGCCAAACTCAGCGGCCTGAGTTTCGACCTGCTGGTGCTCGACGTGATGATGCCGGGCGAGACCGGCTTTGAATTTGCTAAATCGCTGCGCGGCCATTCGGCCGTGCCGATTTTAATGCTGACAGCGCGCGACGGCGCCGAGTCGCGCATCGAGGGGCTGTCGCTCGGCGCCGACGATTATGTCTCGAAGCCCTTTGAACCGAGAGAGCTGTCGCTGCGCATCGCCAGCATTCTCAAACGCGCGCGTCCGGCGGCGCCGCCGCCGGCGGAATCGATCCGCTTCGGACCCTTCGTCTATCATCTGGGGCGCGGCGAATTGCGCAAGGGCGAGGACATCATCCGCCTGACCGACCGCGAGCGCGACATGCTGCGCATTCTCAGCCAGACGCCGGGCGAAACAGTGGCGCGCGCGGCGCTCGCCGGCAATGGCGATCAGGTGAGTGAGCGCGCGGTGGACGTGCAGGTCAACCGGCTGCGCCGCAAGATCGAGCGCGATCCGGCCAATCCGCTGTTCGTGCAGACGGTGCGCGGCATCGGCTATCGCCTGGTGAGCACGACATGACCAGCCTCGACATCGGCACCGGCATGCGCTCGGCGATTGCGCGGTTGCGCGCCGCCTGGGAGTGGTACGACGCGATCCCGCCGATCCGGAAAATCCATCACGGGCTAGGACAAATGCGCGAAGGCTGGCGGCGGTTGAGCCGATGGCTCAGCAGTGTCATGCCGAAGGGACTTTATGCGCGCGCGCTGCTGATCATCATTCTGCCGATGGTGATCCTGCAATCGGTGGTTGCTTTCGTGTTCATGGAACGCCACTGGAACGTCGTCACGCAGCGGCTGTCGGCCGGCGTGGTGCAGGACATCGCGGCGCTAATCGACGTTTATCGCGGCTATCCGCAGGATGCCGACCAGGCGCAGATCCGGCGCATCGCGCAGGAACGGCTTGGGCTGGTGGTCGATTTTTTGCCGTTGAGTGACATGCCGCCGCCGGGGCCGAAGCCATTCTTCTCGCTGCTCGATTCCGCGCTGTCGGACGAATTGCGCAAACTGGTTGGACGGCCGTTCTGGATCGACACCGTCGGCAAATCGGCGCTGGTCGAAATCCGCGTGCAACTCGACAAGAACGTGATGCGCGTATATGCCCGCCGCAGCGCGGCTTATGCCTCGAATTCGGAAATCTTTTTGATCTGGATGGTCGGCACGTCGACGGTCCTGCTGATCGTCGCCATCATTTTCCTGCGCAACCAGATCAAACCGATATTGAAACTCGCGGACGCCGCCGAGAGTTTCGGCAAGGGCCGCGACGTGCCGAATTTCCGTCCGCGCGGCGCGCGCGAGGTGCGGCGCGCGGCGCAGGCATTCATCGAGATGAAGACGCGCGTCGAACGCGCGATCGAGCAGCGCACGACCATGCTCGCCGGCGTGAGCCACGATCTGCGCACGGTGCTGACGCGCTTCAAGCTCGAACTGGCGCTGCTCGACAACAGTCCGGAAATCGAGGCGATGAAGAAGGACGTCGACGAGATGGCGCGCATGCTGGAGGCATATCTCGCCTTCGCGCGCGGCGACCTCGGCGAAGGCTCGGCGCCGACCGACATGGCCGCTTTCCTCGACGAGTTGAAGGACGACGCCGAGCGCCACGGCCACAAGACCAGCGTCGTGTTTCATGGGCCGCCGGTGGTCACGGTGCGGCCGGCCGCGTTCAAGCGTTGCCTCGGCAATCTTGTGTCGAACGCCGCGCGCTATGCACCGTCGATTGCCATCACCGGGCACCGCGACCACCGCTATCTGACGATCATGGTCGACGATGACGGGCCAGGCATTCCGGCGGCGCAGCGCGAGGATGTGTTCAAGCCGTTCTTGCGGCTCGACGATGCGCGCAACCAGGACGAGGGCGGCACGGGTCTGGGGCTAGCGATTGCGCGCGACATCGCACGTTCGCACGGCGGCGACATCGCGCTCGGCGACTCGCCGCTCGGGGGATTGCGGGCGACGGTGCGCGTTCCGGTTTAAGCCGCTTCTACTTCTTCCTCGTTGCGATAACGGCGCCGCCGGCGCGGGCCGCGCATCAGACAGCCGGGCAGGGCGCAGAGATCGCCGACAAAACCGTCCCAGCGCTCGGCGCTGGCTAGCCCGCGATTAAGCGCGGCCATTACACGATCATTGGCGCGGTCCGCCGCCTTTTCGTCATCCTCTGCATCGAACCAAACCTTGAGCACGCGGGCAAACATCAGTGCGCCGCCTTGCGCGCGCAACGCACCGCGCGGACCGGAAGCGCCGATACCGGCGGCTTCCAGCATCCAGGCCTGCGAGCGCACCGCCATCGCGTTGAGCGCAAGCGCCAATCCGGGATTGCGGCGTGCCGAACGCAGCATCGAGCGCACGGCGTCCTTGTACGGCGCCATGGCTTCGAGGCGGCGCATCAGCACGTCGAACAGGCGGTCGCGCGGCGGCTCTTCCGCCATGTCGGCGTCGTCGCCGTCGAGCACAATCTTGTCGATATCCTTGATGTGGGCGGCGTAGACGGCAAGCGTCGAGCCGAATTCGGCGCGCAGCGCGGATAGCTTGATGCCGGCGCGGCCTGCCACTTCAGCCAGGCCGATGTCTTCGAACGGCTGTTCGGCGAGCAGCGCCATTAGTGCATCGATCGCTTTGTCGCGGTCGGTCGTGCCGCGTGGCGGCGGTGCGGTATTGCCTGGGCTGGATTTCTTGCGGGCCGGTTTGCGGGCCATGGCGGCCTCCCTCGGAGAAATGGGGTTCCATTTAATGTAGGTGCGCAAAGGCGACGGTTCTAGGGCGGGCTTTTTATTTGCGCGTGATCTTGCCAAAAACCGGTGTCCACTTTTCGGGACCAAGCGCTACCCCGCCAACTCCTTCGACCTTTTCGTCGCCGCGGCAATCGCGTCAGTCAACAGCGCATCGAAACCGCGCGGCCCCATCAGCACATTGAGCGCGGCAGCGGTAGTGCCGCCGGGCGAGGTGACGTTCTGCCGCAGCGTGGCGGCGTCCAACCCGGAGCGGTGCAGCAACTCGCCGGACCCGGCCACAGTCTCGCGCGCCAGCCGCGCGGCGAGCTCGGCCGGCAGACCGGCGGCGATGCCGGCCTTTGTCATCGCCTCGGTCAGCAGGAAAATATAGGCCGGGCCGGAGCCGGACACCGCCGTCACCGCGTCCATCAGCATCTCGTCATCGACCCATTCGACCTTGCCAATGGCGGCGAGCAGATCGGTCGCGAGTTTTTTCTGACGTGCGCTGACGTGGGCGTTCGGCACCGCGACGGTAATGCCGCGCGAGATCGCCGCCGGCGTGTTCGGCATGGCGCGCACGATCGCGACGCCGAGCGGCAACGCCTGTTCGAGAAAATGAATCGTGCGCCCGGCCATGATCGACAGAACCAGCGTCGATTTGCCGGCATAAAGCCCGAGCGGCGGTACCGCGCCGGGCGCGCTCTGCGGCTTGACCGCGATCACGATGGCCGTGGCGTCGGCCTTCGCCTTCGGACCGGCTTTCGGATTGAGTTTTGCGCCGCGCCGGGTCAACGCCTTGATGGCTTTGACCGGCTGCGGATCGATGATGGTGACTTTTCTTGCCGTCAGCCCGCGTGCAAGCCAGCCGTCCAGCATGGCCTGACCCATCTTGCCGGCGCCGAGCAGGACGAGGGGCCCAGCGAATTTGGCGAGAGTCTTTTGGCTTTTCGCTTTCTTCATGACGAGAGCCTATCGTCATTTTCGACGTCATGCCCGGCCTTGTGCCGGGCATCCACGTCTTTCCTCGCGTTAACAAGCAAGGCGTGGATGGCCGGGACAAGCCCGGCCATGACGGAGGTTGGGGTTACGCCTCGCCCGAGGTCTCGAACATGGCGGCGTCGAGCGCTTCGCGCGCCGGCTTGCCGGCCCAAACCACGAACTGAAAGGCGGTAAAATAGCGCTCGCAGGTGTCGAGCGCGGTGCCGAGCAGCGCCTCGCATTGCTTGTTGGAGGGCTCGATCCCCGCCGGCAATTGCAGCGCGTGCCGGAACATGACCAGGCCCTCGGTCGGCCACAGGTCGAAATGACCGACCCAGAGCCGCTCGTTGATCAGCGAGATCAACATCTGCACTTCGGCGCAGCGGCGCTCGGGAACCTTGAGGTCAAAAGCGCAAGCCAGATGCAGTGCCTCGATGTCGATCATCCAGGTGTAGGAAAGCTGGTATTCGGCCCAGCGGCCGGTCACCAAAATCGTGATCTCATCTTCGCTGGCGCGCTCGAACGACCAGTCATTGCCGGTCGCCAGGCGTTCGACCACGTCGAGCGGGTTGCCGGGGTGCTCCTCGCTGAGGGTCATCAGGGACATCACGTCTCCACTTTGCCGAAGGCAAGCCCGACCGGGGCCAAAAGAATCGCACAAGGGGAAACGCACGGTTCCGCACAGGGACGGGCGAACGGCCCGCACTGAGCACGAACGACACGATGACGCTGGGGTACGGATGCCTTGACGGCGAGCACGAATCACGGGGCGACTTGACTATAACCTTCTCGATTCAGCCCGCCAGAGGCATTGTCGAGCCCTAATTCGCCGTGATTTGCGACTCGCTGGCAACCGGCCAGATTCGACTCTCCACAGCCAATGCTGCGGCAGAGTGATTGAGTTGGGGATAAGTGGGAGTGCGGCGGCGTTACTCAGTCGAACAGACTCGACACCGACTCTTCATGGGCGGTGCGGGCGACCGCTTCGCCGATCAGCGAGGAAATCGGCAATACGCGGATATTGCCGGCGGCGCGTATTTCAGTAGTCGGCTGGATCGAGTCCGTAATGACGAGTTCCTTCAGCCGCGACTTGGCGATGCGCGCGACCGCGCCACCCGACAACACGCCGTGGGTGATATAGGCGTAGACATCCTTGGCGCCGTTTTCGAGCAAAGCGTCGGCGGCGTTCACCAGGGTGCCGCCGGAGTCGACGATGTCGTCGACCAGCACGCAGGTGTAGCCGGTAACTTCGCCGATGACGTTCATCACTTCGGATTCGCCGGCGCGCTCGCGCCGCTTGTCGATGATGGCGAGCGGCGCACTGATGCGCTTGGCGAGCCCACGCGCGCGCACAACGCCGCCGACGTCAGGCGACACCACCATCACGGTGTCGAGCTTGAAGCGCTCCTTGATGTCGCGCACCATCACCGGCGAGGCGTAGAGATTGTCAGTCGGGATGTCGAAGAAGCCCTGAATTTGTCCCGCGTGCAGATCGAGCGTCATGACGCGGTCGGCGCCGGCGCGGGTGATCAGGTTGGCGACGAGCTTGGCCGAAATCGGCGTGCGCGGCCCGGGTTTGCGGTCCTGCCGGGCATAGCCGAAATAGGGGATGACGGCGGTGATGCGGCGTGCGGACGAGCGGCGCAGCGCATCCATGATGATGAGCAACTCCATCAGATGGTCGTTGGCCGGGGCGGAGGTCGACTGGATCACGAACACGTCGGCGCCGCGCACGTTTTCCTGGATTTCGACGAAGACCTCGCCATCGGCGAAACGCCGCACCACCGCTTTGGTCAGCGGCGTTTTGAGATATTCGGCGATTTCCTGGGCCAAGGCTGGGTTGGAATTGCCGGCGACCAGCTTGATCGCACCGTTTTTGCCCGACATTCCAACACCCTCATCGACCTTGCCTGGCGGCGGCGTGGTCATAACAAGGTGGGGCGGGCGCGGCAATACGGGTCGATTTCATTGTCCCGCGTCTTTTGCGGCACAGTGAACAAGGCTTTGAAGGCGCGGTAGGCGCTACAGCGTGGAGGCCGCCAGCGTGACCTTTTCACCGGGCGCGAGTGCGGCCGAATCGTCCGGGCGATGCGGCGGCAGCGGCACCGCCGCCATGGTTTCGCCAGCATCGGCGACCGGGTCGGCGGCAGGCCCGGCCTCGGCCGGCAGCGGATCGGCATTGGCGCGGAAGATGCGGAAAATTCCGGCGGCTTCGGGCGAATTCTGGTCCGGCACGGTATAAGCGGCCTGGGTCACGGGGGCTGCATTGGGCACGGCGTCGGGGGAGATCAGAAAGGCGGCGAGCCGGTCCATGCTGGCATGCGCGATCCGCCGCAGCATGGCGTCGTCGGCGACGGTCCAGGCGTCGCGCACGCCCTTCGATTCCTTGGATTGCTCCTCGCCCTCGATGCGCAACGCGCGATGCTGGTCGCGGTCGAACACGTCCCAGACCCAGGAGACGGTGGTCTTGCCCTGCACGACTTTGGCGGCGAGATAACCGCGCACGCGATAGGCCGATGCATCGGCGCGCGAAATCACCGCCAGCCGGCGTGCCTGCGCTTCGTCGTTAAGATTGCGCACCAGCATCTGGAATTGTCCGGGCGGCGGGCCGTCGATCGAGTCGAAGGCGACGCTGGCGCCGCGCGGCTGGGTGGCGGAGACGTTGACGCCGCCATCGGAGACGCAGCCGGCCAGCGCGAAGGCGCAGGCGGCGATCACAACCAGACCTGAAACAGGAGACACCGTTGCGCGCAAAGCGCTCCGGCCGAGACCCAATGTCATGCTACCCCATGCCCTGCGGCCGCTTTTCTTGGTTTTCGCGCTCGGCTAAGGTTAACCGTAGATTAACGGCGGCGTGGATGTCCAGCGCGGCGGTATGCCGCAACCGCTGTCATTGGAAAATCGGTTAACCGGCGAGCGCGATAGCGTTGATGTGGCGGCCGTAGTCCGGCTCGCTCAAATGCGTGGCGCGGCGGAAGCTGTAAAAACGCTCGGGTTCCGCGTAGGTGCAGAGCGCAAGGTCTTCGAATTTCACAATGCCGGCGCGTTGAACGCGGGCGGCGATATAGCCGGTGAGATCGAACATGGCGTGGCCGCCACGCGCGGCGGCGGAGAAGAAGCGCGCATTGTCCGCGTCCACCGCCAGAAAGCGTTCGACCAATTCGGGTCCGACTTCGTAATTTTCCTGCCGGATGGTGGGGCCGAGCGCGGCCGCGATATTGGCGCGGCTAGCACCGAGCTTTTCCATCGCGGCGACGGTCGCCTCGATGACGCCGGTAAACGCGCCGCGCCAGCCGGCATGCGCCGCGCCGATCACGCCGGCGGCTTCGTCGGCAAAAAGCAGCGGGCCGCAATCGGCGGTCGAGACGCCGATGGCGAGTTTCGGCTGACGCGTGACTACGGCATCGGCGCGCGGACGCGTTTCGGCAGTCCATGGTGTCTCCGCCACCACGACCTCCGGCGAATGAATCTGATAGGGCGTGATGAAGTGCTCGGGCGACACGCCCAGCGCCAGCGCCATACGCGCGCGATTTTCTGTGACGCGCTCGGGCAAATCCTGCGAGCCGACGCCGCCATTGAGCGAGGTATAGACGCCCTCCGAAACGCCGCCGCTGCGCGTGAAGAAGGCGTGGCGAATTCCCGGAAGCACAGCGAGGATGGTGGCTTGCAGCACGGCGATTCTTTCCAAAAATAAAAAAGCGATTCAATGTAACACGCGTCCCGGATCAACGCGCGGGGGCCTTTATCGGTCCGTCACCCCCGCAACGCGCTCATGCAGCCGGACCGCTCTCAAATCCGGGCGGCGTGCCGACCGATGGATGCGCGATCGCCGCCGCCTTGAACAAGCTTCCCATGCCGGTGCGGCCGTGGCCGGTGAGCCGTGCCAGCGCCGCGTCGATGCCGGCGGCGACCGCGCGCGTCGCCTTGGATTTCAAAGTGGCGGCGCGCGTTTCGATGCCGAGCCGCCGCAGCAGCAAGGATTGCTCGATCGGCCCGTAGGCCGTGCCGCCCATCGCCTCCATGGCGCGCAGCAGCGGCTGAAAGTCGACATGCGCGGTCAGGTCGATATTGCCGGGCGCCGACAAAGGATCGGCATAAGCGTGCTGGCCGACGGCTTGCAAGGTCTCGCCGACAGCGCTTGCCGCATGGCCGTAATCGATCACCAGCGCGGCGCCGCCTCTGGCGACGCGGCGCCCCAAATCCATCGCCACGCTGTCGCTGCGCCATTCGAAAATGGATTCCCGCGGCGCAGCGCGCGGCGCCGGCGGCAGCAACCGGTCGAAATGCTGGAGCGGCGCCGGCACGACGGTGAAAACGAATTTGCCGTCGTCGCCGATGCCGATTTGGCGTTCGTGCCAGCCATCTTCGGACTTGACCGCCTGCTTGATCGGCAGCGCGTCGAAGAATTCATTGGCGATGATAATGGCGGGGCCTTCCGGCACGTCATTGAGTGAGGGGTGCCAGTACACCGGGATGACCAGATGTTCGAGCGTTTCTTCCTGTTGCGCCTTCAACGCCGGGCTGATCTCGACCAAATGCACGACCACGGCATTGCGGAAGGCCGGCGCCACTTCGGCGGCGCGCAGCGCGTCTTTCATCAAGGTGCCGCGGCCGGGGCCGAGCTCGATGATGCGGATGTTCGCCGGCTCGCCCATCTTTTTCCACACCGCCGTCATCCATAGCCCGATCAACTCGCCGAACATCTGGCTGATCTCGGGCGCGGTGATGAAATCGCCGCGCGCGCCGAGCGGATCGCGCGTGGTGTAATAGCCGTGTTCGGGATCGGCGAGGCACAGGCCCATATATTCGTCGACCGGCATCGGCCCGGCGGCGGCGATGCGCCGGCGAATTTCTTTTTCGAGTGGGCCGATCTCAGCCATTACGTCGCTCGTCGTAAGGGGTGCCTCACCGCGTAGAGGATAAAACAGATGCCGGCGAGAAACAGTGGAATCGACAGCAACTGCCCCATGGTGGCGCCGCCCCACAAAAATCCCAGTTGCGCATCGGGCTCGCGGAAGAATTCGCAGAAGCTGCGCGCGAGCGCGTAGAGGACGGCGAAGGAGCCGATGATGAGGCCCGGCCGCTTCAAGGCGCCGGCGCGGATGAGAAGCCAGAGCACGATCAGCAGCACCAGCCCTTCGAGCGCCGCCTCATAAAGTTGACTCGGATGGCGCGGTAGCGGACCCCCGCCCGGGAATACCATCGCCCAGGGCACGTCGGCCGGACGGCCCCACAATTCGCCGTTAATGAAATTGGCGATGCGGCCGAGCAGCAGTCCGATCGGTCCGACCGCGCAGGTCAGATCGCCGACCGACAAAATCGGCAGGCCGCGCGAGCGCGCGAACAAAACGACCGCGATGACGCAGCCGGTGAAGCCGCCGTGGAACGACATGCCGCCGTTCCAAAGCTGAAAAATCTCGAGCGGGTGCGCGGCAAAATGCGGCAGGTTGTAGAACAGCACATAGCCGGTGCGGCCGCCGAGGATGATGCCGAGCGTCACCCACAGCACGAAGTCGTCGAAATCGACGACCGAAAGCGGCGCAGGGCCGCCCCACAGTTTTTCATCGCGGATGAGCGCGCGCGCGTAGAACCAGCCGAGCAGAATGCCGCAGATATAGGCGAGCGCATACCAGCGGATGGCGAGCGGGCCGAGATGGACCAGCACCGGGTCGATATAGGGAAAGGGGATGACGAATAGAGGCATTAGAATTCCGCCGAACAGGTATCGCCCGAATCCCTGTTAGCACAGCGCCTCTTTTTGCGCCCCTTGCGGCGGGATGACCGGAACGCCATTGTGGTGCGCATGATCCTCGGAGGCGAGCCATGACCCAGACCAGCAACCGCATTTTCGACGAGATGGCGCGCCTGATGAACGACGCTGCCGGCGTGGCGCAGGGCGTGCGGCGCGAATTCGATACGCTGTTCCGCACGCAGGCCGAGCGCATTCTGCGCGACCTCGACGTGGTCTCGCGCGAGGAATTCGAGGCGGCCAAGGAGATGGCCCGCCTGGCGCGCGAGGAAAACGAGGCGCTCAAGGCGCGGATCGAGGCGCTGGAAGGCAAGAAAGCCGTGAAAAAGGTACCCGGATTAGGCGAATAGCCGCCGGCCACTTTCCTTGCCCTTTTAGACCCTCGCCGCTATAACCCCGCCCGAACGCGGCCCCCGGCACCCCTGGAGGCATGCCGCGCTCATGGGCGGCCGAAAAGCCGCCTTTTTCCATTGAGTTAGAGGATAAAGACCATGGCCACCGTGCAAGAACTGAAGGCGACGGTGCGTCCGAAAGGCGGCAAGGGGGCCGCCCGGGCAGCACGTCAGTCCGGACGCATTCCGGGCGTTATCTACGGCGACAACAAACCCCCGATGATGGTCACGCTCGACCATGCCGAATTGCGCAAGCGTATTTACGCCGGGCGCTTTCTCACCACGCTTTACGAACTCGATGTCGACGGCGAAAAGCATCGCGTGATCCCGCGCGACTTCCAGCTCGATGCCATCAAGGACCTGCCGCTGCACGTGGATTTCCTCCGCGTCGCGGAAGGCGCCATCATCCGCGTGAAAGTCGCGGTGCACGTGCTCAACGCGGAAACCTCGCCCGGCGTCAAGCGCGGCGGCGCGGTCAACATCGTCACGCATACGGTGGATGTCGAATGCCCGGCCGATGCGATTCCGGAATCGATCGACGTCGATATCGGTGACGTCGATATCAACCACTCCAAGCATCTCAGCGACGTGACACTGCCGCCGAATGTCCGGGTGATCGCCCAAGGCGACATCACGCTGGTCACGGTGGTGCCGCCGTCCGGTTATGCGGAAGAACTCAAGGCCGCCGCCGACGCCGCTGCTGCCGCGGCCGCTGCCGCCGCCGCCGCCGCTGCCGCTCCGGCTGCGCCGACCGGCGCTCCCGGTGCGACGCCTGCGCCGGCTGCGCCCGCTGCCGGCGCCGCGCCTGCTGCCGGCGGTGCCGCGCCCAAGAAGTGAGGCGGCGCTTAACGCGCCGCGGTCGCACTTACGGCTCACTGCCTGATCGAGAAAATGCCCGTTCCGGATTTCATCCGGGACGGGTTTTTCCGAGCGGATCGAATTAAGCCATGCTGCTTTTCGTCGGCCTCGGCAATCCCGGACCCAAATACGTCGGCAATCGTCACAATATCGGTTTCATGGCGGTGCAGGCGGTTGCGCGCGTCAACAATATCGCGCCGTGGCGGCGTCGCTTTCAGGGCGTCTCGGTGGAAGGTGTGATCGGCGGCGACAAGATGTTGCTGCTCTTGCCCGGCACCTTCATGAACGAATCCGGGCGCGCGGTGGCGGAAGCGGTGACTTTCTACAAATTGAGCGCCGCCGACGTCGTGGTCTTTCACGACGAGCTTGAACTGCCGCCCGGCAAAATTCGGGTGAAGACCGGCGGTGGCAATGCCGGACATAACGGACTGCGTTCGATCTCGGCGCATGTCGGCAACGACTATCGTCGCGTGCGCTTCGGCATCGGACATCCCGGCGACAAGAAGCTGGTCGAGAATTACGTGTTGCAGGATTTCGCCAAGGACGAATGGCTTTGGGTCGAAGCGCTCTGCGACGTGGTCGCCGACAATGCCGGGCTGCTGGTCGCAGGTAAGGATTCGACGTTTGCGAACAAAGTGCATCTCACGATGACGGCGAAGGGCTTCGACGATGATGACGAACCCGCCGCCAAATAACGCTTAACCGGAACACGACGCGGAATAATTCTCATGGGTTTCAAATGCGGTATCGTCGGCCTGCCGAATGTCGGCAAGTCGACCCTGTTCAACGCGCTGACGCAGACGGCGGCGGCGCAGGCCGCCAATTATCCGTTCTGCACCATCGAGCCGAACGTCGGCGAAATCGCCGTGCCGGATCCGCGCCTTGAAAAGCTGTCGGCGATTGCAAATTCGGCGCAGATCATTCCGACCCGCATTACCTTCGTCGATATCGCCGGTCTGGTGCGCGGCGCGTCGAAAGGCGAGGGCCTCGGCAACCAGTTTCTCGCCACCATCCGTGAGGTCGACGCCATCGTGCATGTGGTGCGCTGCTTCGTCGATACGGATATCACGCATGTCGAAGGCAAGATCGATCCGATCGCCGACATCGAGATTATCGAGACTGAGTTGATGCTGGCCGATCTCGATTCCTTGGAAAAGCGTGTCGACAATCTCGAGAAGAAAGCCAAAGGCACCGGCGAGGACGCCAAGCAGGCCAAGGAAATGCTCGACCTGATCAAGCGTGCGCTGGTGCTGCTGCGCGACGGCAAGCCGGCGCGGCTGGTGGAGCGCAAGCCGGACGAGGAAAAGCTGTTTCACTCGCTCGGGCTTCTGACCTCGGCGCCCGTGCTCTACGCCTGCAACGTCGAAGAAGCCTCCGCCGCCACCGGCAACGACTTTTCCAGGAAGGTCGAGGCGCGCGCCAAGGAAGAAGGCGCGGTCGCGGTGGTCATTTCGGCCAAGATCGAATCCGAAATCGCCGCGCTGCCCGAGAGCGAACGCGCCGATTACCTCGAAGCGGTGGGCTTGAAGGAAACCGGCCTCGACCGGCTGGTGCAGGCCGGTTACGCGCTTTTGCATCTGGTGACCTATTTCACCGTCGGCCCGAAAGAGACGCGCGCCTGGACCATCACCCAGGGAACCAAAGGCCCCGCCGCCGCCGGCGTGATTCATAGCGACTTCGAAAAGGGTTTCATCCGCGCCGAAACCATCGCCTATGACGACTACATCGCCACCGGCGGCGAAGCGGGCGCGCGCGACGCCGGCAAGATGCGGCTGGAAGGCAAGGAATACGTGGTCGCCGACGGCGACGTGATGCATTTCCGGTTTGCGAATTGACGATTGGAATCGCGTCGGTGGCCGTGTAATAAACTGTCGTGCCCGCGAAAGCGGGCATCCAGTAATCGCGACTGATCGTTATCCCCGCGAAGCCGGTGTTTACTGGATCATCCGCCTTCGCGGATGATGACGGTGGAATGCATGTCGAAACTGCATTGGGAAGACTTCAAGCAAGGCGCGGTCGCCGTTTACGGTCCGCGCCTGGTGACGCGCGAGGAAATCGTGGCGTTCGCCGCCGAGTTCGATCCGCAGCCGATGCATCTCGACGAAGCCGCCGCCGTCAATACGTTGCTCGGTGGGCTCGGCGCTTCGGGCTGGCATTCGTGCTGCCTGTTGATGCGTATGATCGCCGACGGCTTCATTCTTAACTCGACCTCCATGGGCAGCCCCGGCATCGACGAGGTGAAGTGGCTCAAGCCGTTGCGCCCGGGCATGAGCATTCGATTGCGCTCGACCGTTCTGGAGACGCGCGCCTCGGGCAAGCGGCCGGAGATGGGCCTAGCCAAGTTCCTGGTTGAAATCATCGACGACAACGACGCCGTGCTGACCAACCTGACCACGACGCTGATGTTCGGCCGCCGCCACCCCGGAGCGGCGGCGTGAAGTATTTCGACGATCTTCGCCTCGGCGACTTGGTTATGACCGGCCAGCACACCTTTCATGCCGATGAGATCAAGGCTTTCGCGCGCCGCTTCGATCCGCAGCCTTTCCATGTCGACGAGGAAGCGGCGGCGAATTCGCATTTCGGCGCGCTCTGCGCCTCCGGTTGGCACACCGCGGCGGCCTGGATGCGGCTTCTGGTCGACCACCGCCGCGCCGTGGAAGAAGACATGCGCGCGCGCGGCGAACCGATGGCCGGCAGCGGGCCGGCGCTCGGCTTGCGCGATTTGAAATGGCTGAAGCCGGTCTATGTCGGCGACGCCATCAATTACAAAAGTGAAATCACCGAGTTGCGTATGTCCGGCAGCCGGCTGACGCACGGGTTGATGACCATACTCACCACCGGCGTCAACCAGAACGGCGCGCCGGTCATTTCATTTTACAGCACGACCTTCGTGGAGCGCCGCCCAGCATGACCGCTATCGCCGACAGTGCACCGCAAAAAGAAGAAGAGCGACGCGCGCTTGGCGTTGCCTGCGGCGCGCATGCGATTCATGACGGCTATACCGATTTGATCTATGTACTGCTTCCAATCTGGCAGACCGAATTCGGTCTCGGCTACGCCGCGCTCGGTCTGATGAAGACGGTGTTTTCCGGCACGCTCGCCGGGTTTCAAATTCCATCGGGCTTTTTGGCCGAGCGGTTTGGCACGCCGCTGGTGCTGGCGGCCGGCACCGCGCTCGCCGGTTTCGGTTATTGCCTGGCCGGCATGAGCCACGGCTTTCCGCTGCTGGTCGCGTCGCTGTTTATCGCCGGTCTCGGCGCCAGCACGCAGCATCCTCTGGCGTCGTCGCTGATCGCACAGGCTTTCGCGGGAAAGCGTTCGCTGCGCGCGCTCGGCACCTATAATTTCGCCGGCGATATCGGGAAGATGACAGTGCCGGCCTTGGCTTCGCTGTTGTTCATCGTGATGCCGTGGCGGCAAGCGGTGGCCATTCTGGGCGGGGCCGGACTTTTGCTGGCGATTGTCCTTTACTTTGTCATTCCGCGGCTGCGCGCCGAGGTTCATGCGCCGGTAAAGTCCGAAAGTGCCGCGAACGGGAAGCGCCAATTGCACAGCTACGGCTTTCCGCTGCTCTTGTCGGTTGGCGTCATCGACAGCGCGACCCGCATGGCCTTTTTGACATTCCTGCCCTTCGTATTGAGGGCGAAGGGGGCCAGCCTGCCGACCATCGGCCTGTCGTTGACGTTGGTGTTCGCCGGCGGCGCGGCGGGCAAGCTCGTATGCGCATTCATCGGCGCGCGCATCGGAACGGTAGCAACCGTCTGGCTGACCGAAGCGGTAACGGCGATCGGTATCGTGGCCTTGCTGCCGCTGCCGCTCGAACCGGCGCTGGTCTTGTTGCCGGTCGTTGGCGTTGCGCTCAACGGTACCTCGTCGGTGCTCTATGGTTCGGTGCCCGAGCTGGTAACGCCGGCAAAGCGCCAGCGCGCCTTCGGCATATTTTATACCGGCACCATCGGCGCCGGCGCGGTATCGCCGGCGATCTATGGATTGCTTGGGGATGCGGTCGGCGTGCCGACGGCGTTGTTGGCAGTCGCGGCGGTCGTACTGCTGACGCTGCCGCTCACGCTGATGCTGCGGCCGTCGCTTCGGAATATCGAAGTCACTTCACCTTGACCTGTTGCACCACCGCCGCCGGCAACACGTCGAGATAAGGCCCGAGCAGGAAAGCCTCGCCGGAGCCGGCGCCAAACATGCGGTCATGCGCCTTGATCATCGCACGTACCGGCCGCTCGCAGGCGCCGATCGAGTCGATAATCAGATCGTTGATCTCGTCGGACCGGATTTCGTGGGTGTAGCGTGGATCGGACGCGACCTGGCGCACGATGCAATCGGTGGCGCGTTTGACCAGCGGCAACAGCGCGGCTTCGAAGTGGCGCGCCGAAAACTGCGCCCAGGCGGCCCGCTGCGGCGGCGTCCGCGGCATCACATCAAGCGAGACATTCAACACAAGCGACAACCCCACAAGGGATTTGACGATCATCCTGCCGGCCTCGCGAATCAGAGTCTCTTAATGAGGTACCGCAGGCCGAGTCACGCCGCAGCAAAAATGATGCATTCGCACGTCCGCTCGGTGGACGAATAGAGTCCGCGATCGCGCTAAGCGATTCATCCGACTCACGTTTTTAACGTTTAAATAATCGTCGAATTGTTTGGGCAGAATTCGTGAAAACGCGGGTTCCGCCGCCGGGAACGCTTGCTCCGCGCCGGCGTTGCCTGTGCTTGCATGCCACAAAGGCAAAAAGGCAGGAGAAGGAACTTATGTCCCGATTCATGAAAGGCGTGCTGCTGTCAGCCGCTTCGCTGACGCTTGCCGCCGGCGTCGGCGCGGCGCAGGCGCAGACGACCGTGATCACGCGCGAGCCGGTCGAAACCCGTACCGTTGTTACCACGGCGCCGTTGCAATTGACGCCGGTGCAGCGCCAGACCGTCTATCGCACGATCGTGCGCGAGCAAGTGGCGCCCGCGCAGCCCACCGTCGAATACCGCGTGGGCACGCGTATTCCGGAAAGCACTCATCTTTACGCGGTGCCGCGGCAGGTCGCTGTCGAAGTGCCGGCGGTGCAGGCGTATAAATACATGGTGGTGAACGGCCACGTGCTTCTGGTCGATCCGGCCACCAGCCAGGTCGTCGCGGAATTGGCCGATTAATCCGGCCGTCAAGGTGGCAGCCCGGTTTTTATGACCGGGCGCCATGTTTTCGGAATGCTACCGGGGGTTTACCGTTCCGGCGGACAGCCGCCCTGCTTCTTGCGCAGACTGCTGGATTTTCCGCGCTCCAGGGGCCATATTAGGCGCCGAGGAGTTTCTCGTTATGTCGATGATCAACTACCGGGCCCCGTCCGAACTGTTTCCCAGCCGCAGCCGCAAGTCGCGCCGACCCATCGGCTACAAGCGCTTTCCGACCGCGGCGGAAGCGATCCAATTCGCCATGGAAGAACTGCCGCCAGAGCTTTTGCTGGGCGCGTACCTCGAGGTCGAGGAAAAGCGTTTTGACGGAAACGGCATCCGCCAGCTCTATGAGAGCGCCGATTATCCGCTGCCGCGTAAAGCGGTGAAGCCGGATAAGGCTGTCGCAACCAACTGATCTATCGCACGTATTAGCCATTAGTCTCGTTTCGCTACGCCGCCGCGGAAGTTGTGGAACTGCCACCCTTTGGCCGCGTTTATCCAGCGATAGTTCGCACCCCGGCGCCGCCCGGATCGTAGCCCCCAGCGAACTTTGCGACGTTTTGGAGCCACCATGGCCGATAGAAATGCGCTTGGAGTGATTGGCCTGTTGTTCGGTGCGGCGACGCTCTTCGTCATGATGGCCGGCGGCATCGTGGTGGCCGATCATCTCACCGGCAAACTTCACATTGACGACGGTTTGGCCGTGGCGGCGCAGCCCCTCAACGCTCGCTAAATAAAAAAACCCCGCTGTTTGCGGGGTCGAGTTTGTTGGGAGGAGTGTCCGAAGGCGCCAGCGTCACACAATTCGAACCTCTGCATAATAACGCGGCACGCCGCCGGCCGGAGGTGATCCGGTAGGCAGCCTCGATAATCCACAACTCATCGCACGGCTGCCCCGACGGAAGACGCCAGCGCCGGGCAACAACCGGCACTGGCGAATTTCATCGTCTGCAATTTTCGAAGTTTGCCTTTCAACCGGCCGAGCGTTTGCCGGCGCTCGGCGGCACGCTCTTCCATTGCGTCAGGCTGTCACCAATCACCGTCATCGCGGTCATCGCCGCGTGGCTGAGACTGGCATAGCCGGCGACTTCGCGGCTTACCCGTTCGCCTTCGTTGCGCAACATGTCGCGCACGCCTTGCAGTTCGAGAATGACGCGGTCGATTTCTTCCATCGACGCGCTCGATACCCGGCGGATCAAGCCGTTGAGATTATCGGCGACCGGATCGCCGACGGTTTCCGGCTCGTTGCGCTGCCTGCGCACGAAGGCTACGTCGCGCCGCACGAATTCGCGGATCTCGCCTTCGAAGGCGTTCGCCGCCGCCTGATCGATGTCGCCAAGTCTTTCAGGGATAAGTTTATCCGGCGCATTCCTTTGGGGAGCGGGCCGCTCCGGAGCAAGTCGTTCGGACGTCCGACGGCCGGGCGCGAATTTCTCCGGTCCCGGCTTTTCCGCACCAAGCTTTTCCGCCGCTAGCCGCTCGGTAATGATGGCCGTCATGCTGTACTCCTACACGAAGCGCAATTCGAGTTTGCGCTGACGCTCCCCAGCGGAAGCGATTGCCGCATGCGAGTAGGGCGGTGATTGGGCAGGGCGACGGCAAGATCGGGGCACTGCAAAAGCGCCCGCAGCTTACCAGTTCAGCTTCAAGCCGGCGCGGATGCTTTTGCTCTGGCCGGACTGACCGAGATCGTTGACGGCGGTGGTGACGCTCAGGGGCCCGTATATTTTCTGCTCGGCGCTCAGCGAATTATGCGTGACGGGATCGATACTGGTGGTCGACAGGCCGGCGGCCAGCGTGGTGCCGCTTGGCAGAATTTTGAACTTGGCCGCATTGTCATTGCCGAAAATATGCGGCACCGGCGCGCCGGGCGTGCCGACCGGCGCGGCCATCAAGAGCACATCCGGCACGGCGGCCTGTGGCGTGCCGTAAGTCCCGGTCACCGAATAGCCGCTCTCGAAGGTGACGGCGAATTGCCGGCCGACCGGCAGCGAGCGCGAGAACTTGGTGCCGAGCCGGCCGGTGTCTTTGGTCGGATCGACGCGCGCATCGACGGTGGCGATGTCCGGCACGCTGAGCGAGGCCCAGGCGGCGCCGGAGCCGCGGCCGTCACGCGTGATCGGGAGTGGGTTTTGCCCCGGCCTGTCGTCCTGGGCGGGTGCGGCGAGCGAGAGATCGACGCCGACTTTGGTGTCCCATTCGGTATGCAGCGGCTTTTTCACCGCCACGTTGGCGCCGCCATCGGCGCGATCGGTGCGCGCGACGTCGAGTTTATTGCTTTGAACCAAGCTCGGCTGCTTTAACGACTTCGCCGGACGGGCGGCATCACGGCTGGGATCGAAGGTCAGGGCATTTCGAATGATCGCGAGGTCTTCGACGCTAAGCGCATTGTTCTCGCCATTGGGCGCTGCGTCCGGCAGCGGACCACGCAATTCGCCGGCGGCGAGTGGGGCCGGGTGCGAAGACCCAGATTCGTCTTGCGCCGTGATTTGTTGCGTCATGATTTGTTGCGCCATGACCGGCGTCACCGCGCAGGCACATACCAGTGCGATCGCCAGCCGCGCGTCGAAATGGCGCGACCAATATTGGCGCGTCGTATTCCGCATTCGCCGTGAACCCCTCGACCCGCGCAACATCCCGATAGCTTCGGCGCGAACCCGTTAATGACCGGTGAGCTTCTGGCACGGAACTTTGGCAAAGGTGTGATGCAACCGGAACAAGACACGCGCGTTGGCAAAGGCGGCGATTTATACCGGAAAGGACAGGCCATGCCGGCGCTTTTGCCAATAATTTTAGCAGGCTCGCATATTTGGCTGGCGGCCGATCAAGTGCCCCAATTCAACGTCGAGCCAACCTGCCGCGCGGTCCATCAGGCGACATCGGGACTTAAACGCGACGAGGCAGGCTGCAAGCGCGACGAACTGACAGCGCAGAACAAGCTGAAACAGGAATGGGACGGATTCAGCGCCGACCAGCGCGCGCACTGTTCGCGGCTGTCGATGCTCGGTGGCTCGCCGAGCTATGTGGAATTATTGACCTGTCTTGAGATCGACAAGGCGGCGAAAAATCTACCCGATCGCAATGGCGAGACCACCGGCCAGCCCAGTATCGAAGACCGAGCCGGCAGTCCGACCGAGCGTTAACGTGAAAGCCGGCTTTATTTTTTGCCGGGCGGATTGCCGTAAGGGCTGCCGCCGCTGCTGCCGGTCGATTGTGCCGCTTTATAAGCGGACATCTGCTTCGGCTTGTCCTTGTCGGCCTTCGGCTTTTTCTTTTCCTTCGGCACCCGCATCTGACCTTTTGCCATGACGTTCCCCTGCGATTTGCGCCGGCCTCAGACGCGCCGGGCGCGGTTGTGACGGCGCAATGGTGATACGGCGCAGACTGTTCGGCAAGAGGGGGCAGGCGGGGTCAAGCGGGATAAAAACCATTGCCGGATAGCTTTAGCCCTTCGTTTGCGGCCAAGGCGGCCGGCGGTCTCATCGCGCGGCCGTCAGGTTTTCGGCGGCTCTGCGGCCGTCTTCATTTTCTGATCGATGCATTTGGTGACCGCGTCGGCGCGCTTGTCGAGGTCGGCGTCGGCGCGGCCCTTCTCGGTCGCCATCCAGCATTCGCTGGCGGCGCGCGAACGCGTCATCGGCGGCTCGGGCGGCTTCGCCGCTTCTTCTTTTTTCGCAGGCCCGGTCAGCGAAGCGAGCGGGCTGGAGGTCGAGCCATCGGTCTCGCAGGCCGACAACAGGACCGCGGCGAGGCCGAGCACGGCCAGCGCGGCGGCCTTGCGGCGAATGGGAACCGGCGGTTTCAAAAATTTGGGATGTCGCATCGGCGGGTTTCCAGTCTCGATTTTTAGGCGAATGTTCGACCGCCCCGGGCGTGAACCGATTCGGGCATATATCGCGAAATATGCTGAAAACGGCGCGGCCGGGCAACCGCCGAAGTCCCGATGCCATCTTATCACATTCGCGTGCGCATTTGCGAACCGCGTCGCAGCGACGGCGTTGATCCTGCGAAGCCGGGGTGTTGGGATGATGAGGAGGCAGTCATGCGCAAAAGCGCGACCGTGATAGCGGCGTTCGGCGTCGCTCTTTTCTTGACGGGCGGCCCGCAGGCGGCGAAGGCCCAGGCACCGGACCAGGCGGAAGGTTCGCCGACGCTCGGCGTCGGCGTCATCTGCAACACTTCCGAACAGGCCGAGCATTTCGTCAACCTGCGCAACAAGGGCACCCAGGCCAAGCAGGCGATGGATGCGATCAACGCGCAAGAGCACGATCCGGGCGCCTGCGGCGTCGTGGCAGTCGCCTTCACGCGCGATAAGACCGTGAACATGCGCACGATGGGCGACAAACTGATTCAGATCGTGCGCATCAATGTCCTTGCCGGCTATAATGGCAGCGCCTGGCAGCGCGTGTCCGGACTGATGATTCAATACGCGGTGATGGAAGGCGAGGGCGAGACGATTTAAATTTCGTTTTTGGCGATAACTTCTTTCTCTGTAAGACGAACAAACCGAACGAAAATTAATACGAACGCGAAGACGGTGGCCGCACGGGGCGCCGTTTTTTCGCGCCTCAAAGCGCCGCGATAAATTCCTTCGCTTCCTGCTGCGAGGCAAACCGTTTGCGCGCGCGATAATCCGGTCCCTGTACTGTGACCTTGACGCATTCCAGAACCACGAAGCCATCGCCGTCACGGTCGATGACACGGCTCCAGTCGTCGCTTTTGTACGGCGCAATGTCGTAGGCGCGACAATGCGGGCAATCGGCTTCGCGCGGCTCCGCGTGTTCGGCCAGCCAATGGCCTTCGCAGACGGCGCAGACATAATGATTGCGGAACCAGGGCATTTGAAAATCTCCAGCGCGTGAAGCGAATCACTTTGAACAATAGACGCCAAATTTGCGGCACGCGCAGGGCGGCCGCACCCCCGCTTGCGCGCCGCCGCGCAGACCGCGCCTTCGCCGGCGTGCGCCAGGCGCTCGACGAATACGCCAAGGACCACGCCGAAGCGCTCAAGCGCAGCGGCCGCGACGAGGTGACGGTGGCGCCGGCGGAGAAGTGAGGCATAAAATCTTACGAAAAAGCCAGCCGAAACAAGGCGGCGCGTCCGCGTGCCGGCGCCGGACGCTCTAGGCGGCACGCCCGGCTTGCGACATAATAAGCTGTTCTCCGCTGAGGATATTGTGGGGGTTGCGTCATGTTCGACACGACGTTGAGTGCCGTGGTGGAATTCCTGAACCTGAATATGGTCGATCCGTTTTTCGCGACGCTGCGCGAATACGCCGCCGGGTCCTGGGCCCAATACACGACAAACGCGAAACTGCTGGCGGCGACCGGCATTGTCGTCGGTGCGATGCTGACGTCGACCGGCGCGCGGCTGCTGATGTTCTCGGCCGTGCTGCTGCTGGCGACGCCGGATCTCGTCGTCTTCGCCGGCAAGGCCGGCGACGCGGCCGCGCACCTGACCAAGGTGCTGTACGTCGTCGGCGTGCTGGCCGGCGCGCTCGGCCTGCTCGAAGGTGGACTGAAGCTGGTGTTCGGCAAGGAGGCCGGCGCCTTTGCCTTCGCCACCGTCGTCGGCACGGTGATCGGCGGGATGATCCCCTTCGTCGCGCGGCGGCGGTGAAGACGAGACATTTGAAATTGGGCCGCGGGAATCGCGCTTGATCATGATCGGGAGGTTGCCATGCGCCATTTTTTCTTGATCGCGTGCTTTACGTTTTCCGCCTTCAGCGCTGATGCGCTTTCCGCCTTCGGCGCCAATGCGCAGACGCGGGATTGCCGAGCGATCGCGGATGCCGGCGAACGCCTCAAGTGTTTCGACCGGCCGAAGGACTGCAAGTCGATTGCCAATTCCGCCGAGCGGTTGAAATGCTTCGATGCGCAGACGACCGCCGCGCCATCGGCTCCGGCCGCGCCAGCCGCGCCGCCACCGCCGCCGGAAGCGCCGGCCTTCACCGCGCAAATTCTGCACGTTGAGCCGCCGATCGGCCAGCTGCCGCCCGGCGCCAAGGTTCTGATCGATGACGGCACCTGCCCGCCCGGCAAATTGAAACAGGTGATCGGCGGCAACGTCACCACAGGCCAGGCGCGCATTCGCTCCTGCGTGGCGCGGCCATAGCGCCGCGCGTCTCCGGTTTGCGATTCGGTTTTCAAAGCGCGCGTCTGTGCTAACGCTTCGGCGCGGCAGGCATTCTGTGTTTGCTGCAAATTCGAGGCGCGCGAAATCGCCCGTGTTTTTTGGCCGGCGCCGGGAACGCCGGTAGTCCCTCCGTCGCACTCCCCAAGCCGAGGGGAGCGGAGCGCCGGAAAACGCGGGGCAGGCGATGCCCCCGGGGCGGCCGGCGAAGCCGCCCGGTACGCTGGCGAAGCGCACCGCCTCTCAAGCGTGAGAGGCGCGCTTCCCGGCGCTCCACTTGCGGCTCGCGCCCCCGGCCTTGGCCGAAGACACAGGCTCCGGGTCCGCGCTTCCTGGGACGAGGCCTTGCGGCCAGTCCCAGTCCAGCGAGCTCCTCGCGGAGGGGTCGTAATGCCCCCCGGTCGGTTCCCGGGCCTCCCGGGAGCGGGGGTACGAACCCCGCCCGCAGGCGCCGCGCCCCACCCGCTGAAATGACGTCTCATGACAACGCCCCTCGGTGGATGGGATGGATTATGGGTATACGGTCATAGGATGATAGTCGCGATTATATACTTTACAACGGACGCACAAAGTGTTGTGTCGTGAGGGCGCGCGATGAGTAAGCCCTCAAAGCGCGCTGGCGCGCCCGTCGAAATAGAAATTACTCAGGAGATGATTTCCGCAGGTGCGGCGGTATTGGCGGATTATGATTTACTTCAGACAGAATTATCTCTTTTGGCACGGGAGGTATTTTTGGCAATGCGTCGTAAGCAAGAACACCTTGAACGTCCTCTAACTGGGCGTCCGTGTAATCACGAGCCATCAAAAAATACTTGAGTTCGTTACAATACTCAGACCCGTCATAAATACGGTCTGCTATGTCTCTCAAATCCTGCAAATTGAGTGCGGTATAATTTATTTTTGCTGCTTTTTGTCCTGACCGCTTTGCTAGATATAGAGTGTCCTTTTTCCCTCCAAATATTGGCGGGTTAATTGTGGCGTGCACTAACTTATTTCTAGAATCCTTGCACCATCCAAAATACAAAAGTAATTTTTCAACACAATCAATCGTAGCTTGGTCTTTTTCATGCAGTGTAAATATTTTAGTGATCCCAGCGGAACGTTGATTTTCCGCCATTCCCCAATAAACGTCTTTAGAAAACTCAGCGGACACTCCCCTAATTTCTAGATGGTGTTCAAATAGTCCGAAAAGAGCAGATTCAAATATATTGTAGTTGCTTGAAATTACGCCAAGCGCGTGTAGGCTTTTAGCAGGCCCTTTTCTATGATGCCATTTTGGCCAATTATCTTCGGAGTCTGCCATGCCCAAGTCCCCCGACCCGCTAGCGCAAGCAAAGCGTATCATGGCGGCAGTCGTAAAGATGCCTCCCAAGCCGCATTCTGAGATGAAGGTATTGGCAAATAAAAAGGCACGAAAACGGAACGTAAAGGCACGCAAAAAATGACGCGATGGGAATATACCGTTGTCCGAATGGACTCTTTAAAACTATTTCAGATGCACCTGGCGCAGTTAGGTGGAGATGGATGGGAAGCTATTTCTGCAAATTATGTTATGCACGCGCCGGAAACACTTGAGTCAGGGACGGTTGTTGCCGAAAGACCTGTGTGGATTGCCGTTTTAAAGCGTGCTATCGAGGATGCTTAAATAGAAATCGGCCCGGACTGCCATCCGAGCCGACGAAAAAGATTTAGGAGCGCACCAGCGCCCGGTTGTCACTCTAACCGGAGCGTTTTTGCATGTCAAAAACAATCAGCTTTATCCGCCGCGCTGTTGAAGGTGGTGTATTTGATTTCCCGCCATCCCTATTAGCCTATCTACCACGGACGGCAGATCAACCAACTGTCCCACAATATCCACCGGGCGATTGTGCATTACGCGATCTTGCAAATCACTCAACACGTTCCGTTGCAGGCTTGCCAGTATTTGCTCCGGATGAGAATCCGCAAGACAAATTGTCGCCCAAAGCGAAGTTGTGAGCCACTCTAAGGCAAGTAATCGTGTTTCGATTGCCGCGTTGTCTGGCATAGCTACCCTCCCTTTTTAAGATCAGAAGGGTAGCGCAATTTGCGGTTTTTCCAACGGCGTTTCCACGTCCGTTTGCGACGGCGCGCGAGCCATCGGGATTTGTCGGGCTTAGTGAGGCAGTCGATACGTGAGGCGCTTGCCTGCGATACCCTTCGCAATCTTAGCTACGCGCTCCACGTCATCCACTCCAAGTGCAGTCCGGTTGTTATAGCGGAAGTCAAATTCAGCGAGATAGCGGTGTAAATGCTTCTCGTCGCAATGCTGGTAAACGCCTTTCATACCGCGCTTAAAGATCGAAAAAACGCCTTCAATCGTGTTGGTATGCACGTCGCCCCGCACGTATTCCTTATGCGAGTGCGTGACCGTTTCATGGGCGGCAAACTGCGCGCCGGGGGACATGTAGAGGCGGCTTTCGTCGGTGTGTAAGCGTGATTCCCGCTTGATGTTTTCGAGCACAATTGCGGTCACGCTTTCGCCGTCGGCAGTCGCCGGATGAAACGAGCGAACGCGCCCGCCGCGCTCCACTAAGGCGACGATAGCGCGCTTGCCGCCCGGACCGGACCGACCGCCTTTTGTGTATGGACGGCCCTTGCGTTGCTTTGACGGTTTGCGTTCCTCGACAGGTCCGAAATAGGTCTCATCGGCTTCCACGACCTTGCCCTTGCCGCCGAGAGGGTCAAAACCCGGCACGCTGTCATCCCGCATAGCTTCGCGAATCCGATGGCACATGAACCACGCGCTTTTGTAGGTTATGCCAAGCATCCGATGAAGTTGGTGGGCGCTCATACCCTTTTTGCTCGTTCCCAAAAGGTGCATGGCAAGCCACCATTTGGTGAGCGGTATTTTTGAACGCTCCATGACCGTGCCGACCGTGGCGGTGAACTGGTCATTGCAGGGGGCGCAATAGTAGAGGCCGGGGCGCGCGGACTTACCCTGCGCCTTTGTAATGCCTTCCACGCTGCCGCAATGAGGGCAGACCGGACCATCCGGCCAGCGCATCGCCTCAAGCGCTTCCCGCGCTTTCGTTTCATCGGTGAAAATCGGGTTTTGTAAATTCGCGGGCATGGCTATCTCCTATGCCTCGCATACTACCAATTGACGTTCCGTTGTCAAGTATATAATCGCGATGATAGTCAAGTTGTTGGGGCGAAATTCTTTCGTCGTCGGCCGACCGAACCCGCTCTCAACGCTAGCGCAACCCTTTCTCCTGCATCTCTTTGAAAAATATAAGTTATCCAAATTGATTGATCATACCCAATTTGGGTATTATATTTCCCGGCATGAATACCGGCTCCCGCACCATCAGTCAGTCCAACGCGCTGTTCTCCAAGGTTCAGCAGCGCGTGCTGGCGCTCATTTTCAGCCACCCCGAGCGTAGCTTCTACACGTCCGAAATTGTGCGAAACATCGACTCCGGCGTGGGAGCCGTTGACCGCGAACTGTCGAAGCTGGAACGAAGCGGCCTGGTGTCTGTCGCGTGGATCTGCAATCGAAAGCACTATCGAGCGAACCAAGCGGCTCCGATCTTTGAAGATCTGCGAGGTCTCATTGAAAAAACCGTCGGCCTCGCCGAGCCGATCAAAAAGTCATTCGAACCCTACGCGGACTCGATCGAGAGCGCCTTCGTGTATGGCTCCGTCGCGAAGGGAGCGGATACCGCGAACAGCGACATTGATCTTATGGTTATCGGTGATGATTTGAATTACGCTGACCTTTATACGGCGGCTCAGAGCGTCGAGAGCAAGCTGCGGCGAACGGTCCATGCCTTGTTTCTCTCGCCGGCGGATTGGAATCGCAAGACGGCCAATAAAGGCTCCGTGTTCGACAAGATCAGCCATTCGCCGAAGATCTTTATCATTGGTTCTGAGAAGGACCTTCAGTCATGGGGCGGCAAGAGCTCGACAATCTCGTAACGATTGGCAGCCTCAAGGCGGAGGCTGCCATACGGCAAGAATTCATGGATATGGTCGCATCGGCTCGTGTCAGCCTGGCCGACGCCCAAAGCGGAAGCATAGACCCCGACAGTCAGTTTACCTTGGCCTACGGCGCCGCCCATCGGCTCGCGCTCGCCGCACTTCGCCACCAAGGATACCGGTCCAACAACCGCCGCGATGCCGTCTTCCAGACGCTTGCTCACACGCTCAGTACGAGTAACGCGGACATCCAGACGTTCCTGAAAGCCCATAACGAAAGGAACCTGGCGGAATACGAAGGCCGTATCGACGTCGATGAGAAGCTGCTCGCCGACCTTATCGGTGCGACGAAGAGACTTGAGGTTTCCGTCGGCAAGCTCGCCCCTCCGGCCGAATAGCGCCAGCCTTACGCCGCCGCGTCGCCGGTCACACGCACGATCTTGCCAAGCTTCTTGCCGATGGCGCGCTCCGCCGTTTCGACGTCGAAGCGGTTTTGCAGATTGAGCCAGAGTTGCGCCGAGGTGCCGAGCGCCCTGGCCAGGCGCAAAGCGGTGTCGGCGGCGATGCGCTCGACCCGCGTGCGCGGCACGCCCATCGCCTTCGCCAACGCGCCGGGCGACAGGCTGAGCGGCACGAGAAATTCCTCGCGCAGGATTTCACCGGGGTGGAGGGGAGGGAGGGTTTTGGGCATCTCACTAGGCCGCAATAAGTCCTCGATCTCTCAGCGTCGCAACTTGGTTTGCCCGATGCACCGCTTGGCCGTGCGAGAATTCGGCATAGGCGGCGCGAGCAAACGCGATGCATTGGTCGATGTCACATCGAAGCAGTTTATAAATCTCTTGCGCAACTAGGGAGTCTTCTAACGTTGCGGCGTTTGCTGTCGATGGCAATTTACCATCGAGAATTTGGCGGTCCCAATATAACTGGATTGCATCGACCAGCCATCTTTGGCGCAGGTTCTTTGGCTGAAGCGCGTCGCCCTGCAATATCCCCGCGCTTTGCAGCATATATCGGTAGTTGGTGAAGACCTTTCGCTTTGTAACCGGCTCGGCATCGATGTTTTCTTCGATGAACGTCATCAGGGCGCTATCAAGAAACGCATCTGAGGCCCAATCATCACTCATCCAAGCATGATTGCAGATAAATTCATTTGCCCATCCCGCAACGCGGCCATCTGGCCATTTGGAGTTCCGCCAAGTGCCCGAATTGGCAAGATGAAAGGAAAAGAGAGCAAGTTGTGCAAATTGATCGCTATAGGCATCGGTCGCGGTATCAACCAATTGGTCGACCAATACATAATCTTCGTGTAGCCCGTGAATGGAGTGAAGAAAGAAATTTAGCGGGATTAGCTGTCGGTCCGCGTCCGCTATGCCTGATTGCGCCCGCCACCGTTCGCGAGTAACTGGCGCGTCGTCCCCGGCAAATCCGTTGGAAATCGACCGATGGAGACGCAAATACGACTCGTCCCAAGAGAAATTCTTGGTGAAGCTTCCCGGTGAGTAGGTGGCCGTCATCGGAATATCCTTTTAAATCAGCATGTTAAGTTTTCTTTACTAGTTATTTGCCATAATCCAGCCTAACAAAATGGTGAGTCCCGCGTATGCGTCAAGAGTTAGGCCCTGTCGGTCACGATCTGCTCGCCTACACAGGCGGTCGCCGCTTCCGCACTATTTTAGCGGACCCGCCGTGGCAGTTTATCAATAAAACTGGAAAGGTCGCACCCGAACATAAGCGATTGGCCCGCTACGGGACCATGAAGCTCGACGAAATTGCGGCGATGCCGGTTGAGGAACTCGCTGCTCCAATGACGCATCTATATCTGTGGTGTCCGAACGCACTGTTGCCGGACGGGCTTGCGGTAATGCAGGCTTGGGGTTTCAAATACAAGTCGAACCTTGTCTGGCACAAAATCCGTAAAGACGGTGGGCCGGATGGGCGCGGTGTCGGATTCTATTTTCGCAACGTGACCGAGCTTATTTTGTTTGGGGTGCGCGGCAAGAATGCGCGGACGCTTGCGCCGGGTCGAAGCCAAGTAAATTTCATGGCGACTCGTAAGCGAGAACATTCGCGCAAGCCAGATGAACAGTATGAACTTATCGAAGCTTGTAGCCCCGGGCCGTTCCTTGAATTATTCGGACGCGGCACGCGCAAGGGTTGGACAACTTGGGGCAACCAAGCGGACGACGGCTATAAGCCGACGTGGAAGACGTATGCCAACCATTCGCAAACACGTTTGGTGGCGGCTGAGTGAGGTTAGTTTTCTTACCTCCCCCTTTTCTTAAACCCGCCCCGTTGCCCCGGCCGTCCCATCGTTGAACGCGGCCCCGTCTTCGCGCTGCGCGCTTCGCCGGGCAAGCCCTCGCCCTTGCGCGCGGGGACGCTTTCGACGCCCGGGCCCATCTCGTCGAGGCTGGGTTTCTTCGGGCGTCCATCACCGGGCCGTGACGGCTTGAATTCGTGCCAGGTGGCGATGCCCATTTCGTCGAGGTGGGGTTTGTGCGGGCCTTCGTGAGAAGACTGCCCCTCACCCCGACCCTCTCCCCGCGCGGGGGGAGAGGGAGCAGAGGCGCCGCCTTTGCCGCGCGAGCCTGAACTTTTGCCGCTGGTCACCCGTCTCAGTTTCGGGTCCTGTGTCACCATCACCTGCCGCACGGTCGGGTTATCGACCACCGCCAGTTCGGTCTGGCGCAGGCGCTTGATCTCGTCGCGCAGGCGGGCGGCTTCCTCGAAGTCGAGATCGGCGGCGGCCTCGCGCATGCGCGTTTCGAGATCGGACAGCACGCTCTCGAAATTATGCCCGATGGTGGCGGCGTCGCCGAATTCGCCTTCGCTGGCGCCACCGGTCGAAATGAGCACGTGGTCGCGCTCATAGACCGAATCCATGATGTCGTGGATCGAGCGCTTGATGCTTTCCGGCGTGATGCCGTGTGCCGTATTGTATTCGACCTGCTTTTCCCGTCTTCGATTAGTCTCCTCGATGGCGCGCTGCATCGAGCCGGTGACCTGATCGGCATAGAGCACGACCTTGCCGTCGACATTGCGCGCGGCGCGGCCGATGGTTTGAATGAGCGACGTCTCGCTGCGCAGGAAGCCTTCCTTGTCGGCGTCGAGAATGGCGACCAACGCGCATTCCGGAATGTCGAGGCCCTCGCGCAAGAGGTTGATGCCGATGAGCGCGTCGAAGGCGCCGAGCCGCAGATCGCGGATGATCTCGATGCGCTCCAGCGTGTCGATGTCCGAATGCATGTAGCGCACGCGGATGCCCTGTTCGTGCAGATATTCGGTGAGGTCTTCCGCCATGCGCTTGGTCAGCACCGTGACCAGCGAGCGATAGCCCTTGCGCGCCACCTCGCGCACTTCGCCGACCAGATCGTCGACCTGCGTGCGGGCCGGGCGGATTTCGACCGGCGGGTCGATCAAGCCAGTGGGGCGGATGACCTGCTCGACAAAGACGCCATTGGCCTCGTTCATTTCCCAATGGCTCGGCGTGGCTGAGACGGCCAGCGTCTGCGGCCGCATCGCGTCCCATTCCTCGAAGCGCAGCGGCCGGTTGTCCATGCAGGAGGGCAGGCGGAAGCCGTATTCGGCGAGCGTCGCCTTGCGCCGGAAGTCGCCGCGGAACATGCCGCCGAGCTGCGGCACGGTGACGTGGCTCTCGTCGGCGAAGACCAGCGCGTTGTCGGGCACGTATTCGAACAAAGTCGGCGGCGGCTCGCCCGGGCGGCGGCCGGTGAGATAGCGCGAATAATTCTCGATGCCGGCGCAGGAGCCGGTGGCCTCCATCATTTCAAGATCGTAGCGCGTGCGCTGCTCGAGCCGCTGCGCTTCCAAGAGGCGGCCGGCATCGTTGAGCTGACCGAGGCGGACGCGCAATTCCTCTTTGATCGAATTCATCGCCTGGATGAGGGTCGGGCGCGGCGTGACGTAATGCGAATTGGCGTAGACCTTGACGAATTCCAGTTCGTCGGTCTTCTGGCCGGTGAGCGGATCGAATTCGTGGATGGATTCGATTTCATCTCCGAAGAGAGAAACTCGCCAGGCGCGGTCTTCATAATGCGCCGGGAAGATTTCGATCACGTCGCCGCGCACGCGGAACGAACCGCGAAAGAAATCGGCCTGCGTGCGTTTGTATTGCAGCGCCACCAGATCGGCCATCAACTGGCGCTGGCCGATCGACGCGCCCTGCTTCAATGTAAACGTCATGGCCGAATAGGTTTCGACCGAGCCGATGCCGTAAATGCAGGAGACCGAAGCGACGATGATGACGTCGTCGCGCTCGAGCAGCGAGCGCGTGGCGGAATGGCGCATGCGGTCGATCTGCTCGTTGATCGACGATTCTTTCTCGATGTAGGTGTCGGTGCGCGGAACGTAGGCTTCCGGCTGGTAGTAGTCGTAATAGGAAACGAAATACTCGACCGCGTTGTCGGGAAAGAACGACTTGAACTCGCCGTAAAGCTGCGCCGCCAGCGTCTTGTTAGGCGCGAGCACCAGCGCCGGGCGCTGCGTCGCCTCGATCACCTTGGCCATGGTGAAGGTCTTGCCCGAGCCGGTGACGCCAAGAAGCACCTGCGTGCGGTCGTTGCGATTGACGCCCTCGACCAGTTCGCGGATCGCGACCGGCTGGTCGCCTTTCGGTTCGAATTCCGACTTGATGACAAATTTCTGGCCGCCTTCGGATTTCTCCGGGCGCGGCGGCCGGTGCGGCGTCCACACCTGGCCGGTCTCGGCCTCGGCGCGGAATTCGGCGCGGCCCTCGCGCAGCAGTTTTTCGAGCGCGTCGGCGGTGGCGGTGACGCCCATCGAGGCGAGGCCGCCCGGGCCGGTCGGCAGATCGGCGCGCGGCAGGCGGAATTTCGGATCGCCGCCGGCACGCGCGACCAGCGCGTCCTTGATCGCTTTTTCGCGGTCGTCCTCGGTAGGTGTGGAGGCATCGTTTCCGTCGCCCAGACCCAGTTCCTTCGCCAGCGCCGGATCAAGCCCGGTCACCGGCGCGCCGGTGTATTCCGATTGCGGGGCTTCCTCGAAGCCGTCACCCTTCTGCGCCGATTTGCTTGTGGATTTCCTTGCGCGATGCGCGGCCGAAAAATCCTGCCGGCGATCCCAGGAATTATCCGGCGGCGGCTGCAAACCTGAAGACATGCCGGTTCCGGAACCCAAGCCGGCGGTGCCTTTGGCGATGCCCGGATTGAGCAGCGCGTCGAGCGCGGAATCGGGCTTCGGCGCGTCCGGGCGCGCGGCTTTCGCCCGCGTGGGGCGGGCCGGATCTTTCGACTTTTTAGGAGGGGATTTCGCCATCGTCCCCGAATATGGGGCGAGTCCGGCAGTGATGGAAGGGCGGACCGCTCTATTCGCGCGAGCTCAGTCCTTGCAGGGCTGGCCTTGCACGCGCACGCCCTGCAACAGCGGCGCCATGCGGCCGGCGGTGGTGCGGCTGACGCTCGACAGGTCGAGATAGCCGCGCTCGTAAGTTTCGGACACCAGCCTTTCGATGCGGTGGTCGTCGGTGGTCGACCATTGCGCGGCGATGTAATCGTGGCCCTCCTTGCCCCAGCGCTTGGAGTAGCTTTCGATTTGATTGCCGCTCTGCTCGAAATAATGATTGAGCGCCTGTGCAAGCTGCCGGCGTCCGGTGTCGGTGCAGAACGTGCTCCAAGCTTTTTCGAGGCTCTTCATCGTCGACGTGCGGGTGCTGTCGCGGCTTTTTTGGAAGATGTTTTCGTTCGCGTTGTTCGGCGGCACGCCGTCGCCCATCGCCTCCTGCGGCATGTCCTTCGATCCGCGCGCGAGCTTGCTCGGCACCGCGTGAAAGGTCGGCATGAGGTCGGACGGCTCCAGCGGCTGCGCGCCATAGCGCGGAATCGCGATGCCGTGAAAATAGGTCGGCTTGCCGAAATCCCAGAGCAGAAGCAGGGCGAGCAGGACGAAGGCCGGAATGACGTAAGTCTTGATGGTGTCCATGGAGCGCCTAATTCGATTTCATCTCGGGATGGGCCGCGCATTCATTGCGCAGCGTTTCGGTACCGTTCAGCATCGCGCGCACCGCCTCCGGCGCGAAGCCGAAGGGAAAATCGCCGGCAATCAGCACACCGTTCTGCACGCGATTGCGCATCAGATCGAGCACGCGGTCGCGCGTCGCCTGCAAGCCGTGAATGTTGCCCGGCGCGGCGCCGTAGGTAGTCGACGGCTGCGCGATAATCTTGTCGGCCTGACCCACGAAGATGCTGCCGGACTCGACCGCCAGCGTGCGGTTGTCGATGTCGCACAGGCGGAACGCGTTCTGGTGATAGACGCAGTCGGCGACCTCGCCCCACATCTGCGCCAGCTCGATGACCCAATGTTCGCGCGGCGCGTCCAGCGAGCGCGTGATGCGGCCATGGATGCTGGCCTTGAGATCGATCAGCAACATGTCGGGCGACAGATCGGCGTCGGCGCGAATGCCCATGGTCTGCTTGGTCAGGCAGAGCTTGAGCACCGGCGCGGTCGCCGAGCGGCCGATGCGTGTGCCGGAAAAATCGAGGCCGTTGCCCGCGAGACCGAGGCGCGACATCAGCGACGTGACGACGGACGAATCCGCCAGCGTCATCCAGCCGGCCGCGACCATGGCGGCGAACGCGAGCCCGTATAATGCCAGCCGTACTTTGCCGGCGCCGGACGCCGGCGCCGCCTTGTTCGGCTCGTGCGGGTGTACGCGTCTTTGTCCGAATTCGCGGGCAGGGGTCATGACGCCACCGGAACTTTGATGGCGACCCAGGGGTGGGCCTTGTCGCAATAATCGGGAGCATCGGAATATTTTTGCAGCATCGCCTTGATAGGCTCCGGCGCGCTCCAGCCGAAATCGGATTGGCGCAGCCGACCGTACTTGATGTGCATTTCCAGCGCGACCATGATCGCGCGATTATTGGCGTTGTCCCACAGGTCGCGCACGTTGCGCAGTTCGCGCTCGCCGTAGGCTTTGCCGATCTCGAGCATGGCGTCGCGTTTGGCAAAATATTTGCCGATATATCCGACGATGTAGGCGCGGTTGTCCGGTTCGCAGACGGCGTTCTGTTGCGTCACGACGTAACAATGCAGCGCAGCGGTCATGTCGACCATGCGGTCGAAGTCGCGCCAGGCGATGCGATGGTCGCCGAAAGGCAGTGTGGGATTGTCGCGATCTTTTTTCGGAGAGATGAGAGCAGCGTAGCAGGCCGGCCGCACCTTGCCGTCAATAGCGGTGCCGAGCCGGCCATTCGGCCAGCGCAGGCTGACGGTCTCACCAAGGCTCAGATAATTGATGCAGGTGGAACCGACGATGATGCCGCAAACCACGAACAGGCCGCGCGACAGGAAACTCATGGGACGCCCCCGATAGCGGGGGTATTTAAGGCAGTGACGCTGGCGGAAGGATTAATACGCGGTGTATTGCAAAGTTGCGGTCAGCAATGCGTTAACGCAATCGCTCGAATGCGTTGAAATGCTGCGACGGCTCCGGTCTTTCGGGCCGTCGCAGCTTTAGACTTACGCTTCACTTCGACGGAGTGGGAAAGCACTCGGTGTAGAATTCGCCGTCGCGGCCGAAATACATGGCCTTTCGGCCGCCGAAGAAGACGCGATAGCTGGCGCAGCCGGCCGCCATAATCCGGCGCAGGAATTCGGCATAGCCCACCTCGCCGCGTTGAATGGTTTTCACGGTCGCTGCTACCGCCGCTTCGTCAAACATGCCGGCGACGGCCGGCGCGCCCGTGAGCGGCATCGCTTCATCGATGCTTTCGCCGCCGGCGTCATAGTAAGTGTTGCGCAGGGCGATCAGATCGGCGGTGTAGGCAGCGACGCCGGCGCCCGCGAGCTTTTGGACGATGGCCGGGAAGGGCGTGTTGGCGAAGCTCAGTTGCATGCATTCGGCGATGGTCGCGGTGTTCATCGGATTCTCCGGGGTTGCGGTTCAGGGGGTGTCGGCGGCGGCTTCAAGCAGCCGCCGTAACTGGCGATGGAGCGATTTTATGTCGGCGCCGGCGAGCCGGCGGGCGATCCTGGCGTGATAGGCCGCGGCCGCCTTGTTGATGCCGGCGAGCGCGGCATGGCCGCCTTTGCTCAGCGCCAGATAAGGCGAGGCCTTGTGGTCGGGATTGCCGGCAAACGCGGCGGAGCCTTCGTCCACCAGCAGATCGGCGATGCGCTGCACATTCTGGCGGCTGACGCCGAGGCGGCGGGCGATTTGCGGCACCGTCAGCGTGCCGCCGGATGCCGCGCTCATGACCTGCCAGCGCGCCTGGGTTTGCCCGACCGTTTGGGCGATGCCTTCGCCATGG
>Ga0207933_1000369_pt1 | contig 45258 bp, 36 predicted proteins | sample NGESurdeep092012_4_FD_184488 | JGI IMG/M metagenome (GOLD analysis project Ga0207933, IMG submission 184488) | Arctic peat soil microbial communities from Barrow, Alaska - NGEE Surface sample F53-3 deep-092012 (SPAdes) | ecosystem: Environmental > Terrestrial > Soil > Wetlands > Peat ... | reverse complement strand
TTGCGATGGTTGCAGGCTGGGCAGTAGGTGGTGGACATGTGCTTCATGTTGTTTGCGATTTAACAATCGCTGCCGAAAATGCAAAGTTTGGTCAGACCGGTCCGATGGTTGGATCCTTCGACGGTGGCTACGGAGCGGGCTTGCTCGCGGCACATATCGGGCAGAAGAAGGCACGTGAGATCTGGTTCTTATGTCGTCAATATGATGCAGCAGAAGCACTCGACATGGGGTTAGTAAACGTCGTTGTGCCAATTAACGAACTCGAAGCCGAAACAGTTTCATGGTGCCGAGAAATGCTTCGCCATTCACCGATGGCGCTTCGTCTTTTGAAGGCTGGCCTTAATGCCGCCGATGATGGTTTGGCAGGCGTCCAACAACTTGCCGGAGATGCGACGCTGCTCTTCTATTTAACCCAAGAGGGGCAAGAAGGTCGCGATGCTTATAAAGAGAAGCGCGATCCGGACTTCAATAAATTCCCTCGCCGTCCGTAACTATGCTTGCAGATTACTGCCCTGACCTGAGAATCTTTTCGATTCCACTTCGAAATAAGTTTCGAGGAATTACTACTCGCGAAGTTGCGATTTTTCGAGGTTCGCAAGGTTGGTCAGAGTTCAGTCCATTTCTTGAATACGATGACGCGGAATCAGTCGCTTGGCTGCAGGCAGCACTTGAAGCCGCGAATACACCATGGCCTTTTTTGTTTCGTGAAAAGGTGGCAATAAATGCGACCTTGCCGATAGTTGATCCCAAAGAGGTGAAGGGGATCCTGGGTCGTTTCCCGGGCAGTACTACTGTCAAAGTTAAGGTCGACGACTTCGAGAACGGCGCTCTGGTTGTTGAAGAAGTTTTAAATATTAACCCTGAAATGAAGATTCGCCTCGATGTAAATGGTGGATGGGATAAGAGCGCAGCGATTAGCAACTTGCTCGAATACCACCTTCGCTTCGGTAACGTTTTTGACTATGTCGAACAACCTTGCAATTCTCTTAGTGAATTGGCGCGCGTTAAGGGTGAAGTACCTATTCACATTGCGGTAGATGAATCGATTCGAAAAAACCTTGATTCCAATTTCGACCAGTTCTCGAAATATGCGGATATTGCAATTCTTAAGTGGCAACCGCTTGGTGGCTTCAAGGCCGCTCATAAGATTGCAGAACAAATTGGATTACCAGTCGTTATTTCAAGTGCTCTGGAAACAGGAATCGGGATTTCACATGGCGTAGCCTTGGCCGCCTCATTTGAAGGATCGGTTTTGCCTTGTGGACTTGGAACAGTTGCACTCCTTGAGGGTGATATTTGCGATCCGCTAACTGTTGCAAGTAATGGCTTTCTTGATGTTAAACGACGCGAACCAGTAGGCCACTCGAAGTATCTGGCGACGCCAGACCGCGTTGAATTTTGGAAGCAACGTATTCTTAGAGTGTTGAAACTTATTGAAGGGCGGGTGAAATGAACGCAACAACTTTAGCTCGCAATATCGTTCGCCAATTAATTGAGCAAGGTGTCAGCGATTTCGTTCTATGCCCAGGGTCCAGAAATGCTCCGTTATCTGTCGCTTTGTTTCAGGCGCAGACTGCTGGACTTATCAACCTCTATGTTCGAATCGATGAGCGCGGGGCGGCCTTCTTTGCCCTGGGCTTAAGTAAAGCTTCAGATAATTTTGTAGCTGCGATCTGCACTAGCGGCACCGCAGCCGCCAATTTTCATCCTGCGATTCTTGAGGCCTATCATTCTGGAAACAAACTGCTAGCAATTACGGCAGATCGTCCGGCGAGATTACGTAGAACGGGAGCCAACCAAACCACTCTTCATGCCGGGCTACTTGAACCTGTTAAAACATTTGATATTGCTGAAATCTCCGACATCTCTCATCTTTTAATAAACGGTCCAGCGCATCTCAATATTCAATTCGATGAACCTTTGTTATCGGAGGAACGAAGTGACTGGTTGGCCGGTATTACGATTGAAGTTAAGGAATATTCAAAAGGCAATGGCAATTCAGTTTTTTATCCGCTCCCCAAAGGTATTGTAATTGTTGGCCATGATCGTGCCGGGCTCGATAAAGAATCAATTACTCATTTTGCGACCGCGCTAGGTTGGCCATTAATTGCCGAAGATCCGCTTTCATTTCCAACGAGTATTTCTCATGCGGCGCTTTTTCTGAGTGACCAAGATATTCGTATCGCTTATAAACCCGAACAGATCGTGGTTATCGGTCGGACCACTCTTTCACGGAGTATTAACGAGTTGATACGCGAATGTCAGAATGTGACTGTTGTCGATCCGCGAACTCGAACGATAGACACGGCTAGAACCGCCTCCGAAATTTTCGATTCCCTCCCAGATTTTCATGTAACTCGCGACGATGAATGGTTGAAGAGATGGCAGGAAGCAGCAGTAATTGCTAGTAAGACAATTGAACTATCGTGGTCAGAGCAAGCCGCAATTACAGCAATAGTCGAAAATATCCCGAGTGGGGCGGCGCTCTTTATTGGAAGTAGTCGACCAGTGCGAGATATCGAGGCCTTTGCCATACCTAGATCAGGGATAACGACTTTTGCTAATCGCGGATTAGCTGGCATTGATGGCAATCTTTCATGCGCATTTGGAATTGCCGAAAAGTTCGAACGCTCATTTGGGATTGTAGGAGACATTACTTTCTTGCACGATATTTCCGCGATGGCAAATCCAAGTGCGGCTAATTTAACTATTTTTATTTTTGACAATAATGGTGGCGGAATTTTCAATACCCTGCCACAATCTGGCGTAGATGGTTTCGAGAAGATCTTTGGAACTCCGCATAATCTTGATCTTGAAAAGATCCTGGTTGGTTTCGGCGCAGATGTGACAAAAGTGAAGAGTCAATCTGATCTTGTTCGCACGATCATTCATTTCTCGCCCGGATTAAAATTCGTTGTAGTCGAAGTACCAGATCGCGAATCAAATGCTAAGAAGTTAAAGACAATTACTCAGAGTCTGGTGAGTGCGCTTCGAATCGGCAATAACTTAGCCTGACTTTCGGCAAGTTCTTGATCGGCATCAGATCCTGCGACAATTCCACATCCGGCAAAAACCCGTATGGATCTACGATCCTCGGTTATTTCACCGCACCGCAACGCAATTCCCATTTCGCCATCGCCGTGTGAATCAACCCAGCCGACTGGCCCTGCATAGCGTCCTCGGTTCATCGATTCGAGTTCATCGATGAGCGCGCGAGCCGCCTGCGTTGGAGTTCCGCAAACGGCAGCAGATGGATGCAGCGCTGCTGCTAATTTGAAAATATCCACCTTTGAGGCAGTGTCATTTATAACTCCAGTGACATCGGTAGCCAAATGCATGACGTTTGGTAGATGCAATACAAAAGGAGCATCGGGAACATTAGTTGATGAGGCAAAGGGTTCGAGTGCTTCGGCAACCGAACGAACTGCATATTCATGCTCTTCTAAATCCTTGGATGATTTTGCGAGTGAACCAGCAAGGGCGAAGTCACGGTCTTCATTGCCAGTGCGTCTAATGGTTCCGGCGAGTATCCTGGAGGTCACTAGCGATTTACTCAATCGTACTAATAGTTCTGGCGTAGCACCGATCACATTATTAACGAGGAAGAGCCAAGTCGATGGATATTCAGTCTCTAGGGATTGAATCAATGCAGCAGGATCAATTTCCTTATCCGAAAGCGCCACCAAATCGCGAGCTAAGACAACTTTCTCGAGTTCACCGGATTTAATGCGATCGACAGATTTCTTAACAGCTTCAAGCCACTCGGCATCGGAAAGTGCGCCTTGTTCCCAAGTAAGCACGAGACCACTCTTTTCGATGGTTCGCTTAATGAGTTCTGGTTGCTCCCCACCGATCCATGTAATCCAAGATCTCCCGTTCTTTTGAACTACAACGATTTGGGGAATTGTAAGAATTGATGGTTGATCATCTGAAAATGCGAATGAAGTAAAAAGAATTGGTCCCGTACCAACTCCATGAACATTGTTCTTTATTTCCAGTTGTGAGAGTTCGTTCTGCCACCAAGCCGATGCGTCCGCGAAACGTTTCTTACCTTGAACACTATGAGTCTTGTAAGTGCCGAATGCTATAAAGCCATCAGAGCCTCGAATCCATGAAGCGGTGAGTGGAAGATCTGTTGCAATCTCACTCAGGCGTGGATGGTCGCCAAGGAGTTCGGTAGTGATGCGAAGTGCCATAGGCTTAAGTTAAGTGCCTTTAGCGTTTTGGAACAAAACGCCAGAGCGTGGGCATTGCCGTGCTGGCGATAGCGATCTTGATCACTTCACCGAGAATAAATGGCGTGAACCCAAATTTGAACGTTGTGCTCCAACTTGCATGAATCGAATGGTGAAGCCAGAAAAGTCCGGCAGTGTAAATCACTACTTCTCCAAGCAACATAGTTGGAATAACTGTTGCAATCTTCTGATCCCATTTGCGTCCAGCAAGGTATCCAGTGAGGAGCGATGCGAGGAGCATCCCGACGAGATAACCACCAGTTGCGCCAGTGATATGAGCTACACCATGTGTGCCTGAAGCAAAGATAGGTGCGCCGATAAAGCCGATGATGAGATAAGAGGCAAAGGTTGTGAATCCGAGTGTTGCTCCATATGCACTTCCAAGAAGCAGGACGCCGAGGGTCTGCCCCGTAACTGGGACTGGAGAGCCTGGGACTGGAACCGAAATTTGTGCCATTAACGCGAGAAAGGCGATGCCACCGACTACTAGGGCGACCTTGGTTAAAGCCGTACTCCGTGAAATGAAAGCGCTGCGCAACGTTGCGGTTGAAGAAATAGACATATTTAACCCTCTCGAACTATCACTCGTCACTTCGCGTGAGCGTGGTTTGAAGTTGTCAGACGAGCCTACTCCCGAAAGAATATACGCGTGAGTAAGTCAGCAGATCTCAATAAGAAGCCCGAGGATGTCGCCTCGATGTTTGATGGCGTCGCTAAACGTTATGACATTATGAATGATCTATTAAGTCTCGGACAGACCAAGGTGTGGCGCAAGAAAGCCACAGCAATCATCGCACCAAAAGCTGGCATGAAGATTTTGGATATTGCTGCGGGTACTGGATCATCGAGTCGTCCGCTTGCAGATGCAGGTGCAGAAGTTATTCCTGCAGATTTTTCGCAGGGAATGTTAGATGCCGGCAAAAAACGTCATCCCGATCTCAACTTCACTTTAGCTGATGCACTTAATCTTCCATTTAAAGATAATGAATTTGATGTCACGACAATTTCATTTGGCTTACGTAATACAAATGATGTCACTAAAGCTTTGCAAGAAGCGCTTCGTGTAACAAAGCCAGAGGGACGGCTTGTCATCGTTGAATTTTCTCATCCAACAAACAGAGTCTTTCGCACCATTTATATGAAGTATTTAATGGGGTTGTTGCCAAAAGTTGCCCGCAGACTCGCTTCTAATCCCGATGCATATATTTATCTTGCCGAATCAATTCAAGCGTGGCCATCTCAGGAACAACTGGCTGAAAAGATTAGAGCAGCCGGTTGGGGTAGCGTTGCTTGGCAAAATTTCACTTTTGGAATTGTTGCAGTTCATATTGCTTTTAATGATGTTATTTCAAGTGACGAGAACTAATTCATGGCATTTGGTATTCCGCACCTCGATGTAAAACTCGAACTCTCACTTCGTTCTGACATGAAGCGAGTAGAAGAACTGCTTCTCCAACAGATTAAAGGTGACTACCCCTTAGTTATTGAAACGGCGCGTCACTTGGTTGAGGCGGGTGGCAAACGTTTGCGGCCGTTGCTTACACTTTTGTCCGCGCAATTTGGAGATCCAAAGCGCGATGGGATTATTCAAGCTGCTGTTGTCTGTGAACTTACACATCTTGCAACGCTCTATCATGATGATGTTATGGATGAAGCGCCACTACGGCGAGGCGTTGAAAGTGCCAACACGCGTTGGAACAACACGGTTGCGATTTTGACTGGCGACTATCTTTTTGCAAAGGCCTCGGATCTGCTTGCGGATTTGGGGTCAGAAGCGGTACGGCTCCAAGCTCGCACCTTTGAACGTTTGGTTATCGGTCAAATTTCCGAAACTCAAGGTTCAACCGATGGACTTTCAAAGCTTGACCACTATCTCAATGTGGTGAGTGATAAGACTGGCTCGCTTATAGCAACAGCGGCTCGTTTTGGCGCGATGCTTTCTGGTGCTACCTCATCTGAAATTGAAACAATTACTCAATTTGGCGAAAAGATCGGCGTTGTATTTCAGTTAGCCGATGATGTTATCGATATTTCCTCAGAGTCTAATGAGAGCGGTAAAACCCCTGGCACTGATCTTCGCGAAGGAGTACCAACCCTGGTTACGATCTTTGCTTTGGAATCTGTTGACCCCGCCGATGCAGATCTCAAGTCAATTTTGTCAGCGCCAATTACCGATGAAGCAATTGTTGCAAACACGCTAGAAACCTTGCGGACGCATAAAGCAATGGATGCAGCAAAGAATTTGTTACATGAAAAAGCTGCAGATGCCAGACTTGAACTTAGCACTCTTCCTGAATGCGCGGCAAAACGTGCATTAATCGAGCTCTGCGAAACTATTATCACTCGAACTTCCTGATTTCACGAGGTCGTATCCCAAAGTAATTAAGGCGATCCAGACGATCAGAAATCCGATCCAACGTCCAGTTGTCATTACTTCGTGACGCACAACGACTCCGATTAAGAACTGAACAGTTGGTGTTATGTATTGCAATAAACCAATGATCGTGAATTTTAGACGATTGGCTGATCCATTAAACATTAACAATGGAATAGCGGTAACCACACCCGCCAAGATCAAGAGAATTGTCAAGCCGAGGTGATGACCGAATTGACCGGTTCCTTTGTGCGCCAACCAGATCAAATAGGCGCCGTAAGGAACCAGTGATAGCAGCGTTTCGATTGCAATACCTTCAAGGGCTCCCAAACCTAACTGCTTTTTAATTAAACCGTAACTACCCCATGAAGTTGCTAGCGCGATTGCAATCCACGGCGGCCTGCCATAATCAATCGCCAGCACCAGTACGCCAATGGATGCAATACCAACAGAGACCCACTGAAGCATTCTCATTTTCTCTTTTAACAAGATCACACCGAATGCAATGATGATGAGTGGATTTATGTAATATCCAAGCGCACACTCAACCACATGGCCGTGATTAACTCCCCAGATATAAACCAACCAGTTGATGGAAATGAGTGCGGTTGAAGCGAGTAAGCGCAACGTGATTCGTCGATCTTTAAGAAGCGCAAAGGTCGAGCGGAGTTTCCCGGTATAAAGTAGTAAGGCGACACAGAAAACAAAGGTCCAAACCGCTCTGTGTGCAACGATTTCGATTGAATTTGCTGGTTCAAGGAGCGGCCAATAAAGTGGAAAGAGACCCCAACTCAAGTAGGCACCAATGCCTAAGGCCAGACCTATTTTATAATTTTTCATGAACCGCGCTTATCGATAATTTTGGAATTGAACCGAGAACTCCCAAGGATGATCTTTAACAATTTGAATTGCCACCTGTAAGTCATCGCGGCTCTTGCTCGATACTCGAAGCTCCTCACCCTGGATCTGGGTCTTGAGAGTTTTTGGTCCCGCATCGCGTAACAGTTTTGCAATCTTTTTGGCATCTTCTGCCTTGATGCCCTCTTTGAAGGCGCAAGAAATTTTGTAGATTTTTCCACTCAGTTGCGGGGCCGATGCATCAAGATGTTTAAGTGAAACACCGCGTTTGATCAATTTGTCTTTGAAAACTTCAAGGGCTGCCTTAGCCCGATCTTCGGTATCTGCCTCGATGTTGTACTTGTCACCAGATTTTTCGATCGAGGTGCCGGTGTTCTTAAAATCAAAGCGAGTCGAAATTTCGCGGTCGGTTGAGTTATAGGCGTTATCAACTTCCATATGATCGACTTCTGAGACGATATCAAAACTTGAATCAGCCAACTTTAGCCTCCTGCTTTTTGATACTTGTACGAGATAAAAGTATGTGTCCCACGAAGCCTATAACGAGCGCCACGATAACCCCTACGTTGGCTCCAGCCCAAGCTCCAGACTTACCTCCGATGGCGCCCATGAAATAGCCCTGCCATGATAGCCAGGAGGCAAATGAGTTGGTGACAAAGCCCCAACCTACGATCGTGCCAAAGATGACCAATCCGATAGATCGGTAGTTATAGATTCCGTATCGCCCAGATGTAGAGAAGAGCTCTGACTGCGCATAATCAACTTTACGCATCAAGATATCGGCGACGAAGATAGTTGACCAGACTGCGATTGGCACACCCAATGTGATTAAGAAACCCTGGAAGGGCGTACTAAAATTCGGGGCGATCCAAACAAAATAAATAGTTCCGACCATCATGATGGTCGCGTCAATTGATGCCGCCACGTGACGTTTGACTGGTAAGCCGATTGAAACCAAAGTGATTCCTGAAGAATAAAGATCGAGGATCGCCCCACCAACGAGCCCCAAGATTGCGACAATCGCAAATGGAATTAAGTACCAGGTGGGCAAGATGGTTGTAAGAGCGCCGATGGGATCAGAAGCAATCGCATTGCTAAGCGTCTTGGAACTTCCCGCAAGTAACGCTCCATAGATAACCAAGATGATCGGGACGATTGATGAACCAAAAACGGTCCAAAAAATAACCCCACCACTTGAAGTATTACGGGGAAGATAACGCGAGTAATCAGCAGCTGAATTGACCCAGCCAAGTCCGATCCCAGTAATTCCAAAGATCATTGCACCGATAAAGCCAGCTTTACTTCCAGAGTGAATCGATTGCACCATATGCCAGTTCACTTTGTGAATAGTCAAAGCGATGTAACCTGCAGTGAGCACAATTGTCGCAAGAGTTAGCCAGCGCTGAATTCGCATGATGGTCTGAAAGCCCAGAACTCCGCCGAAAACAGTCAATCCCGCTGCGACGATAAATCCGAGGATTCCAGCAACGTTGTGATTGATATGGCCAAGCCGGGCAAAGACAGTTTGAGCTGCGAGTGTTGCGAGTGAAACGAGAACGGTTTCCCATCCAACAAAGACAAGGTAGGAGAGCAGGCCAGGCAAGATATTTCCTTTAACCCCAAAGGCCGCGCGTGAAAGCGTCATTGTTGGCGCATTAGCTCGCTTTCCAGCGATTGAACTAACGCCTACCAAGATAAAAGAACCAACGGTTCCGATAATTGCCGCCCAGGTGGCCTGCCAAAACGAGATTCCAAAGTCTAGAAAGAACGCTCCATAGGAAAGTGCTAATAATGAAACGTTTCCTGCAGCCCAAGGCCAGAACAGTGAGCGTGCATTTCCATGGCGTTCATTTTCGGAAATAAAATTTATGCCATTCGGTTCAATAGAGTTCAGAATATTCACAGGGGCACTCTAACGGGAGCGAGTCAGCATCGGCGCTCCAATAACGGTCAAGCGGGATTTTTGATCCGTTTGATATCTAAGAAGTGAGCGAGAATTCCGCTGCCGATAAGTGCGGTGGCGGGGAAGAGCAGGGCGATTGGTAAACCAAAGAGCCCAGCAAGGCTTGAGATCATAAATCGTCCAATAAAGAATCCAGTGGATGCAATCACTGCAAGGCGAGTCAGGGCCCTTGCAGTAGGAATTCTAGGAATGCTTCCCGCCACAGATACATATGAAGGCGGCATTGGTGAAACGCCAAACCCTAAGATCGCATAGGAAATACACATGACAACAAGTGCGGTGTAGTGATGATGAGTTCGTTCAATGTTGGCGATGATCAGGCCAGCCAAATAGCCAAATCCTCCTAATAGTCCGCCAATACGGACAACAATTGGAATGCCATAACGGTCTATCAACCGTCCCGCAGAGAAACGTCCAATAATCTGGGCCAAGACAAAACATGTGTAACCCAGGGTATTTATGCCAATTGGGATATGCAGATCTTCTTTAAGATAAATTGAAGACCAGTCGCCCACGGATGTTTCGGCGATCGTCGCCAAAAAGGAACCTATTGCAACCATCCAGATGAAGTTTTTTATCTCAATGGGAATTGGAAGATGGTGGGGAGTATCAGAGTTTTTCATTGCATCATGTTGGTCCGCGGAAAATGGCAACAAAGTTTTTGAAACTACCAAACATCCAAAAAGTGCAATCAATGAATTTCCTAGCAAATCCCACTCGACTGAAACATATTTTGCAATTGCGCCAGCCATCAGTGAAGCGGTACACGCCCCAATAGACCAAGAGCCATGGAAGGAGGGCATAAGTGAACGACCTACACTCTCCTGGATCATTGACCCTTGCGCATTGCACGCAATATTCATTAAGGAGTAAGAAGCACCTGCGACAAAAGCAACGAATGGGATTTCCCAGATTCTATTAACAAACCCATAGGCTATTTGCGAACCTGCGACGCCCACCATAATAAGTTGCGCGGTTCGGCGAGTTCCAATATTGCGACTCAGTCTTGAACCGAAGAAATTTCCAAAGATCGAACCTAGATTGCCGACCATAATGCTGTAACCGAAGATGGCATCTGATGTATGTGCATGTCCCTTAATTTCAGCGAAGCGAGCTGACGTCGCAGCAACTGCAACACCCAAAAAGAAGAAAGTTGCTCGAAGTCCCCATTTTGCTCGTTGTACTCGTTCTGAAGTTGGAGCCGTCACATTCATAATTTAGTAGAAACCGTGTCTATTGGAGGGTTATACGCTAATTTTCTGCCTATGGCCGAATTTACTTATTACTGCGGAACGATGGATAGTGGTAAGTCTACTCTTGCACTACAAACCGCGCACAACCGCAAGAGTCGCGGCCTTGAGGGATTGATACTTACCAATCGTGATCGCGGAGGTACTGGAGTTATTACAAGTCGTCTCGGTTTGCAAGCTGCTGCTTATGAGGTGAGTCCACATTTTGATATTTTCGAATATATCACGAGTGAAATTAAAGGCGGACGAAAGATTGAGTACGTCATCTGCGATGAAACTCAATTTTTCGAACGCGAACACATCGAACAACTTGCACGCGTCGTCGATGAAATTGGGATTGACGTATTCGCCTTTGGAATCTTGACTGACTTTCGAACCAAATTATTTCCAGGATCCGAACGCCTCATCGAATTAGCAGATCGAGTATTACCACTTCAAGTTGAAGCGCTTTGCTGGTGTGGCGCTCGTGCTACTCACAATGCCCGTGTTGCAAATGGCGTTATGGTGACTGAAGGCGATCAAATTTTGCCCGGTGATGTTGGAACTCTGCAGACTGTCGGTTATGAAGTTCTTTGTCGCAAACATCATATGCGGAAAGCCAACTCAGCAAGGTCACATTAATTTTGCAGGATTGGGTTGCGATAGACATCCTGATTAACAATTCTTAAAATGCATTATGAGAATTAGGGCGGTGGCTCCTCCGCGCAAAGAATCAACTGATATCAAGTTCCGCGGCGATATCCAGGGTTTACGTGGTATTGCGGTCGCGTTGGTCCTCTTGTTTCATGCCTCGATTCCGGGATTCAAAGGGGGGTTTGTTGGAGTCGATATCTTTTTTGTGCTTAGTGGGTATTTAATTACAGGCAATTTATTACGTGAGATCAAAAAAACCGGACGGGTACGATTTAGAGAGTTCTATGCCAGGCGAATCCGGCGGTTACTTCCAGCATCATTCCTAGTTCTTATAGTCACCATGATTGCAGCCGCCATATGGCTTCCCCCGTTGCTGCTTCCGGGAATTGCGCTAGATATTTCGAGTGCCGGACTGTACGTATCTAACTTGGATTTTGCGGCGAGAGCTACCGACTATTTTTCTGCATCAACCATTCCCTCGCCAGTGTTACATTTCTGGTCTCTGGGAGTAGAAGAGCAGTTCTATCTCTTTTGGCCACTGCTGTTGGCGTTTGCCACGATTCGCAAGAAACATGTGGAACTTAAGACTTTTGTTTTGGGATTGATAGTCCTTATTTCCTCTTTTACATTCGCCGTCTGGCTCTTGCCTCGGAACCAACCCTGGGCCTTCTTCTCTATTCCTACTCGCGCATGGGAGTTAATTCTTGGAGCTTTGCTTGCTAGCGCGGCGCAAGTAATAGCCAAGACTCCTCGGCTTATTGCTGCAATTGCAGGCATATTAGGTCTCGGGATGGTTCTCTTCTCGGGTCTTGAACAAAATGATCCACTTCGATTCCCAGGATTTCCCGCCTTGTTACCAACTGTGGGCTCAATGCTAATAATTTTCGCTGGTTCGATACCGAAACTGACATTACCTTCACTGATTTTGTCATTAAAGCCATTGCAACAACTTGGCAAAATCAGTTACTCGTTATATTTATGGCACTGGCCAGTTCTCGTGATCCCCCAAATAATTGCTGGGAGTCATTTAACACTCGTAAAAAGAATTTCATTGGGAGTTCTCTCGATCGCGTTAGCCGCCCTCACCGAGAAATTCGTGGAGCGTCCTTTCCGTCGTGGTTTCGCGATAACTCTAAAGCCACTTCGAAATATCGGAATTGCAGGAATTTCCGCTGTGCTGATCGTGGTCTTGGCTTTTGGAGTCGACTATTCGGCGACCGCAGTTCTTCGAAATAAGCACGGAGTAGCAAGCGCCTCAGAACAGCGTAACTTCATCGATAATCTCCTAATTCCAACCACGCCAAAGAAGGTAATTCCGTTGCGGGCGGCAACCGTAGATTTTCCAGTTCCACCAGAATTGCAGCCAGATCTACTAAACGCTGGTACTGACAGACCCATTAGTTATGCAGATCGTTGTCATACTCAGATGAATCTCAAAGCCTCAACTAAGCCATGTATTTACGGTGACACAACTTCAAATACGACGGTGGTGCTATTCGGAGATAGCCATGCGCTGGAATGGTTTCCGGCCCTCAATCAAGTCGCAAAAGAAAACAAGTGGAAACTGCTATCACTGACGATGTCGGCTTGTTCACCAGCCGATATCCCGGCATACAATCCAAGCACAGAATCCTTAATGGAAAATTGCCCGATATGGAGAGTGGCATCCATTAAAAGGATTATTGCCGCACATCCCTACATGGTTCTAATCGCCTCAACACGGGGATTCGAGACCGAGGCAAATGGAGTAGTTGTAAATGGGACGCAGAGAACTGCCGTTTTTGAAGCGGGAATGAACAAAACAATTTCGCAACTCAAAGGCAGCGGCGCACGCGTTCTCATGATGTCCGACACTCCAGTAGTGGCCCAAGACCCCTTGGTTTGTCTCTCGGCGCACCCCCAGAGCACATTGGCATGTGCAACTCCAGTAGCCAAGGCCATTTCCAATGATTGGATTGCAATTGAAACTCAGATTGCCAGTCAGAATTCTATTCAATTGATTAAGCCACAAATGTGGGTTTGTCCCACTGATCCTTGTCCTGTCGTTATCGGAAATATTTTGACTTATTTTGATGCTGGTCATATGACTGCGACTTTCGCACAAGCTTTGGCGGGTGAACTAAAGACCACTATTGCAAAGGCTTTATCACCGGCGAAGTAAAATTTCACTGGTCATCTAACGGCCGGCCGCGGCGTTTTCTCTCAGTTGAGCGGCTCTGCCCCTTAAAGTTTGATCTATATTGCGTCAAAAGGTAGCCTCTGGCAATCGGTTAACGGGAAGGGCGATGTGAAATTCATCCTATGAAGGATAGAGATGGATTTGCCCGTGTAAAAAAATACCCGTTTCATGTTTTCTTTCTCTTTTGCATTTTTGCAATTCAGATTATGGGGTTGTCGGGAATTGGGTTGCAGTCTGGAATGCTTAGTTCTGCGAGTGCATCCGCATTTACGATTGATAGTTCAAGTGGAACTGCATCGGTGGGAACTCCATTTTCTGGTTACACCTTCACCTCCTCCAATTTTGGTGATTTTGGCACCAACTACGTAATCGATCAACCAGAAACTCTGAGTGCCACTGGGCTCTCCTTCAGCGGCATCGACGGTCTAATTACCGGTACACCAACAAGCACGTTGGGTGAAACGCTGTTTACGATCACTGAATATTCGTCAGCACTCGGCAGCGCAACTCAGACCTTCACCCTCACGGTAAATGCTGCTACGACCCCAATTTTCTTACTATCAAGTTCTAGCGAGACCGCTACCGCTGGTATTGCGATTGCTGGTTACACCATCGACTCCATTGGTGATGTGATTACCAGTTACTCAATCTCACCGGAAGTCAGCAATGGAATAAGTTTTAGTCCATCAACTGGCTTGCTTTCAGGAACTCCGGCAATTGCTGCCACCGATGTTACCTACACGATCACCGCACATGACGAAGCCACTCACACTTCATCGCAGACTTATGATCTGACTGTAAACGCTGCTCCAACCCCAGCCTTCACACTTTCAAGTTCGAGTGAGACCGCTACGGCAGGTACGGCAATTGCTGGCTACACGATTACTTCTACTGGCGATGCAATTACGAGTTACTCAATCTCACCGGAAGTCAGCAATGGACTAAGTTTTAGCACATCGACCGGCTTGCTTTCAGGAACTCCAACGAGTGCTGCTTCCGTTGTCACCTACTCCATCATTGCACGTGACGCAGCTAGCCATACTGTCTTTCAAACTTACACAATAACTGTAAATGCTGTGGCTGTGGTTGTAATTCCCGATCCAAAACAACTGGATTCGATTACTGGCATTTCACCATCATCTGGTCCTACTTCGTCCGGAACATCCGTAACTATTAGCGGTTCATTTCCTGGCACAATATCGGGCCTTCAAATTAATGGCGTAGCAATTGGGCAAGGAAGTTGGGATCAAACTTTCTCAAGCGTCACTTTCATAATGCCCCCACATGTTGCTGGTAGCGTTTCTATTGCGCTCTATGACGGACAAGCACCTCCTTTGGCGAGTCAAACATTTACCTATCTAGTTACACCTGCTCCATCAGCCACACCAACCCCATCACCATCAGCCACACCAACCCCATCACCATCAGCCACACCAACCCCATCACCATCAGCCACACCAACTCCATCACCATCAGCCACACCAGCCCCATCACCATCAGCCACACCAGCCCCGTCACCATCAGCCACACCAACCCCATCACCATCCGTGACGCCAACACCAACTCCATCCGTGACGCCAACACCAACACCATCCGTGGCGCCAACACCAACTCCATCCGTGACGCCAACACCATCCGTGACGCCAACACCATCCGTGGTGCCAACACCTTCGGCTACCTCAACTTCCACCCCATCACCCACACGAACTTTAACTTTTTCGTTATCTAAAACTGGATTGCAATTAATTTCAGGTAACTTGCTAAGCGATGATCCGATAATTGGTCCACTCATGACATTAACCACGGCGATTACAGTGGGAGACATCGCAGCGGGCAAAGGCACTTATGTCGTAGCGAATGGGTTGCTGCCGGGGACTACCGTCTATTTATATATATATTCGAGTCCACAATTAATAGGCTCTGCTGTTGCGGATTCATCGGGTACTGCGTCAATTAATGCGGTAATTCCGCCAGGGTTACCGCCGGGTGATCATAAGATTGTGGCTACTGGTACCGGTATTAATTCCCAACCAGTTCAAGCAATTTCTGCATTTCGGCTTAATGCGAATGATACGGTGTTGGCTTATTCGCCTCCTGCGCAAGTTTCGGGGTCACTTTCTTCGCTTCAATCAAATATTGAGCGAGCCCTAAATGCGGGCAAGCCTTTGTACGATATCAAGTTACATCCTGGCGCGGTTGGTTCTATTGCATTAGCAACAGGTACTTTCGTTGGGCTAACTGGTGCAGGAGGATTGACGCGGATTTCACATCCAACGCAAGCAAAACTTGCCAGCGTCGTCACCAAGAAACTCAAAGCAGTAAAGAAAGAGGCGGCTGGCAGGGGAGACTTATCAAAATCTTGGAAGTCTCCGGGAACCTCCAAAACTGACCATTGGATTAAAGAACTAACGGTTAAGTCTGGTCGCTTTTCCGCGGTACTACCTAGGGTCTTAGTTGATGGTGCTTGGGCGCGGGCTATGTTTGGCGCCGCAGGATTTAGTCTTTGGGGATTCGGGATTGTTATTGGCGTCCTCTCGTCTGTTCAAGTTAAGTATCAAGCTCTGCCACCCAAACTTATATTTGTATTGATTATTGTGGCATTGGGAATATTGGATTCTGCTGCTGGTGCCGTTGCGTGGGCCGCTATCGCTCTTTTGGCGCTCGTAACAGGACATATAACCAATTGGTCAGAATTGAGAACAATTCTTGGAATGTTCGTACTCTTTTCATCAATTTCCCTCCTGGCACATGCCATTCGACCACTTCGAAGAGATCAGGAAGGCTCACTACTGCAAAAGTTTGATCGACTCGCTGATTATGTAATGCCACCAATATTTCTGGCTTTTGCCGCATCTTCTATGTTTAAAGCACTAAATGGTTTGAGTGGATTTGAGTTGGTTAGCAAATCCGAATTTGGAAAATTAAGACTGGTCGTCATTATTTTCTTTGTGATTAGATTGTTACTGGAAGACATAACTTTATTCTGGTATCCACAAAGGTCTTTAGCATGCCAACCCGGAAAACTTTCTAGCCAGTCACAGACTTCTGTTTGGTTAACAATTATCGGAAAAACCTCTGTTTTTATTCTTATCGCTTCTCCTTTTTTTGGCTTAGGAAAATATACATTCATCGCAGCGGTGTTAACGGCCTCAATGATGATCTTAAAAGTTTTTGAAGAAAAGCTGCCAAATTCTGTTCAAATAAATAAATGGCTTCCGCGAGGAGTCGCTAATTTTCTACTAATGATGGTTATAGGTATTTATGTCAGTGGATGGATTCTTGGCGCTCATCCTTCGGATCAAAAGATCAAAAGTACTTATGCATTAATAATGGTGCCAGGAATCATCGCAGGATTGATTGCGACCTTTGGGCGAGAAGGAGGAATTTGGCCTGAAAACTGGCATAAACGGCTATTAGGCGCATTGGTCTGGTTGACCGCATTAGGATTGGTCCTAGGCTTTATTACACTTTAAGAATCTCCAGCGAAAATTACGCCGGTTAATCATTCGATTATTTACCTCCTGCCAAATGGAGTAATCTACGCTGGCTGCTTCACAAGATAGCCCTGGCGGGTTGCCCGAGCGGCCAATGGGAGGGGACTGTAAATCCCCCGGCTCTGCCTTCGAAGGTTCAAATCCTTCACCCGCCACCAGTTAGTGATTCGGAGTGCTCCTTTAGCTAATCACCTGACTCGTCGATTTCTTTACGATGTCCGACTTCTATGATGTAAATTACTAGTTGTTTCGTAGTGATTGAATAAATAATTCGATAGTTACCAACTCGAATTCGGTAGCCTTCACGACCCTTAAGTTTGAGTGCTTTTGGTGGGAGAGGATTTTCTGCCAGGAGTTGAATAACTCCTACAATCCGTAGACGATCTTTCTTGGGTATAGTCGAAAGATATTTGGTTGTGCTTGGTTTTATTTTGATGTTGTATTTGCTCAAAGCAATCCAAGATCCCTCTTTGCTTGCTCCCAAGGAATGAATGGTTCGTCACTGGAAATTGCCTTATCAAAAGCTTCAATATCTTCAAGTTCTTCCATCGCCTCAACGAATTTTTCATAGAGCGAAGGAGCTATTACTACGGCAATGGGTTTGCCATGTTTTGAAATAGTTACGGGCTTCTTTTTTGCTCGAGCGATGATTGTTGACAGTTCGGCCCTTGCTTCCGAAATAGACAAAGTTGACATAAAAGAACTGTACCAAATTAAATTAATTTAGTACAAAACCTGAATTTACCTGTGGCTCCAACTCCTCCGAACCTTTAAAGCCAGGTCATCTGTTCAGTCACCGGGAATAGTTCACCTATTATCTTTGTTTACCACCGCAAACAACACTCTAATTTCAACTAGATTTGTTGCGAAATGCGGTGAAAGATGAAGCCATGAACCATGAAGAAGTTTCTGCAATAAAACCCGACGGAACCCTTTACCCCTATGAAATCAATGATGCCAAACTGCGCGAAGAGTTGGACCCACTTTCATACAAAGTGCTTCGGCAAGCTGGGACTGAGGCGGCTTTCAGTGGGGAGTACACCGATATTGAAACTGAAGGCGTTTATTCATGCAAGGTCTGTTCGCAAGAATTATTTCGAAGCGAGACCAAGTTTCATTCTGGCTGCGGGTGGCCTTCGTTCTATGCCCCTAAAGATAGCGACGCTGTAACGCTCCTAGAGGATCTCTCATTTGGAAAGCGTCGCATAGAGGCGCGTTGTGCAAATTGCGGTTCCCATCTCGGCCATGTATTTACGGGCGAAGGGTACGACGTTCCAACTGATGAGCGCTGGTGTATTAACTCAGTTTCATTAAAGTTAGAGCCAAAGAAATACCTATAGATCGAAGCGATCAAGGTTCATCACCTTTACCCATGCCGCAACAAAATCATTCACAAACTTCTCTTTGGCATCATCACTCGCATAGGCCTCAGAGAGCGCACGCAATACTGAGTTCGATCCAAAGATCAGATCGGCGCGCGTTGCAGTCCATTTGATATCACCTGTTTTGGTATCGCGACCTTCAAAACTTTCCGCATCAGTGGATTCTGCTTTCCAAATAGTTTCCATATCTAAGACGCTAGTGAAGAAATCATTTGTGAGTGTTCCAGGAGCTTTAGTAAAGACACCAGCTTCTGAGTTACCAGCGTTAGCGCCAAGCACGCGAAGTCCACCGATCAGAACTGTCATTTCTGGAGCGGTTAATGTGAGGAGCGCGGCTTTATCAACCAAATGGAATTCTGCGGGGTGGTGGCTACCTTCCTTCATAAAGTTGCGGAAGCCATCAGCGATTGGTTCTAGTACCTCGAAGGAGACCACATCGGTCTGCTCTTGAGTTGTATCTGTACGACCAGGTGCAAATGGAACCTCAATCGTGTGGCCGGCCTTCTTGGCAGCTTCCTCAATGGCGGTACACCCAGCAAGGACGATCAGATCCGCCAGTGATATAGATGTTGCCGAATTTGATTTATTGAAATCACTTTGAATTTTTTCAAATGTCTTAAGAATTCTAGCTAGTTCAGTTGGTTCATTAGCAGCCCAATTTCGTTGTGGCTCTAGTCGGATACGCGCACCATTTGCCCCGCCGCGTTTATCTGTACCTCTAAATGTCGAGGCAGACGCCCAAGCTGTTTTTACTAACTGTGAAATAGTCAGATCCGTTGCCAGAATGGTTTTCTTAAGTGTTGCGATCTGACTCGGGACAACAAGTTGATGAGTTGCTGCTGGGACTGGATCTTGCCAAATTAACTGTTCCGTTGGGACGAGTGCTCCCAAGTAGCGAGTTATTGGACCCATGTCGCGGTGTGTGAGTTTGTACCAAGCACGAGAAAATGCATCAGCTAGTTGATCTGGATTTTCTAAGAAGTTGCGCGAGATTTTTTCATATGCTGGATCGACACGGAGGGCAAGATCAGCAGTAAGCATTACTGGAGAGTGCCTTTTTGATGGATCGTGTGCATCTGGAACCGCCTGTGCTGCTTCACCATCCTTCGGAATCCATTGTGTTGCACCTGCAGGGCTTTTGGTCTGTTCCCATTCATGAGCAAAAAGCGTTTCGAAGTACGTGTTATCCCAACTAGTAGGCGTTGGTGTCCAAGTTCCTTCGAGGCCGCTTGAAATTGTTTGATCGCCGTTGCCGGTGCCAAACGAATTTTTCCAACCAAGTCCCATTTCTTCAATTGGAGCTGCTTCAGGTTCGCGGCCCACATACTTACTCGGATCAGCGGCGCCATGTGTTTTGCCAAAGGTGTGACCGCCTGCAATTAGCGCGACTGTTTCTTCATCATTCATTGCCATCCGGGTAAAGACTTCGCGAATATCTCGAGCGGATAACAGGGGATCGGGGTTTCCATTTGGGCCTTCGGGGTTTACATAAATTAACCCCATCTGCACGGCTGCTAACGGATTTTCAAGATCGTGATCACCGGTATAGCGATCGTCGGCTAGCCACTGCGCTTCCTTGCCCCAATAGGTTTCATCTGGTTCCCATACTTCAGCGCGACCGCCGCCAAATCCGAAAGTTTTAAATCCCATTGATTCAAGGGCGCAGTTGCCGGTCAATATTATTAAATCAGCCCACGAAACCCGCTGACCATACTTCTGTTTAATCGGCCAGAGCAAGCGACGAGCCTTATCGACGTTGATGTTGTCAGGCCAACTATTAAGTGGCGCGAAGCGCTGCATCCCAGCGCCACCTCCGCCTCGACCATCAAAGATCCGATAAGTACCTGCGCTATGCCAGGCCATGCGAATAAAGAGTGGTCCATAGTGACCGTAATCTGCGGGCCACCACTCTTGTGAATCGGTCATCAGATGGTTCAGGTCGCGCTTGAGAGCTACTAAATCTAACTTCTTGAATTCTGTTTTGTAATCAAAATCCTGACCCATGGGATCAACTAGTGGTGATTTGATTTGAAGAACCTTGAGGTTTAGTTGGTTCGGCCACCAGTCGTGATTAATAGTGCCTTCGCTGGCTAACTTACCTCCGGTGTAAGGGCATTTTGATTCAGTATCCATGAGATTAAGCGTAGCCATTCCCCGCGAGGTGCGTTCCACCAGGCAGACGTGAAGCCACTCACCTATTGAAATAGATGAGTGGCTTCTGACTTAGCTGCGCTTGGAAGGCCAGTTATCGCCTTACTTGAGTTCCTGGCTTTACTGGAGCAATTGGCTTTGGTGCAACCACTGGAACTACTGGCTTAATGGGAAGTGCTGGCAGAGCAGCAATTGCAGCAACTCGTACTGCGGTCGCAGTAGCTACAGCTTGCACGTGAACGTTCAAAGCTGCCTGTTTAGCGGGAACTACAGAGATTGCGGTTTGGTAGGCGGTACGAGCAGCAGCGAGGGCGCTGTTGAAGGTTGCATCTATCTGCTTCACTGAGGCCTGATAAGCCGCGATTGCAGCAACGTGAGTTGCAGTCGCAGTAGCTACGGCCTGGTCGCGAGCGCTCAAGGCTGCCTGCCTAGCGGCAACTGTAAGTGTGTTAGCGATTGCGGAGTGGTAGGAAGCATTAGCAGCAGCGACGGCGCCGTTGAGGGTTGCATTTATTTGGTTACGTGAGGTCTGATAAGCGGCAATTGCAGCAACCCGAACTGAAGTCGCGGTAGCTACGGCTTGAATGCGCGCGCTCAAAGCGGTTTGCTTTGCAGCATCTGTAGGTGTACCAGCGATAGCAGTTTGGTAGGCGACGTTGGCAGAAGCGACGGCGCTGTTGAAGATTGCATTTATCAGATCAAGTGTTGGCAGAGTGGCAATCGCAGCAACATGAGCTGCATTCGCAGTAGCTATAGCTTGCACACGAGCGTTGGAGGCTGCTTGCTTTGCGGCATCTGTAACTGTGCCTTTGGTTGCAGTTTGGTAGGCAGTACGAGCAGCAGCGACGATGCTATTGAAGATGGCATTTATCTGCTTAAGTGTTGGCAGAGCAACAATTGCAGCAACGCGAGTTGCATTCGCGGTAGCTACGGCTTGTTCGCGAGCGCTCAAAGCTGCTTGCTTTGCGGCATCTGTAACTGTGCCTTTGGTTGCAGTTTGGTAGGCAGTACGAGCAGCAGCGACGATGCTATTGAAGATGGCATTTATCTGCTTAAGTGAGTTTTGATGGGCCTCGATTGCCGCGTTATAGCTCTTAATTGAGACCTTATACGTAGCAAGCTGACTATCTCGTGCGGTGCGCCATGAGGTAGTAGCGATCCGATATGTTGCGAGAGCTGCTTTATATGCAGCGATAGCTGTAGTAGTAGGGGTCGTTCTTGACGTCGGAGTTGGAGTTGCGTCAGCAAACGCTACGGTTGGAACTAAGAGAAGTGAAGCGCCAACGGCTCCAGCAGTGATTCGGAGTTTAAGGTTCTTCTTCATCTGTAATCCTTTGTTTACGAGGGTTTGTGTTCTGGTTGAACACTGGGATTCGTTGATCCCATGTAATGATCATCAGCGCTCTTTAGGTGAGAACCGTGTGAAAACCTTGTCAGACTCCTGCGGTTCAAATGGTGCGATTTAGGCGTGCGGAATTTGGAGAAGCCACTCATCTAAGGAAATAGATGAGTGGCTTCTGACTTAGCCTGCGCTTATAAGAACGGTTATGGTTTTACTGGTGTTACTGGCTTTGGAGCAACTTTTGGAGCAACTGGCTTTACCGAAATTGTTGGCAAAGCAGCGATTGCGGCAGCACGAGTAGCTGTTGCGGACGCGACAGCGGCGACGCGAGTATTGAGAGCTACCTGACGTGTTGCTGCAGTGGTCGTAGTAGGAGCAACAGCGAGGGTATATGCGGCCTTTGCAGCGTTAACCGCGGCATTAAAGGTGGCATTGATCTGACGGAGCGAGGTGTTATTTGCTTTGACCGTCGCACGATATGTGACGATTGTAGCCTTGTAGGCAACCTGAGCAGCGTTGCGGGTATTTTGCCAAGCCTTGAGCACAACACGGTATGCGGCGAGGGCAACCTTATAGGCGGCACGATCTGCAGCAGTGGGCTTAGTTGTGGACGACGCAAGAGATGTGGTTGAGGCTGTGGTGGTACCTGCAAAAGCTACGGTAGGGGTTAAGAGAAGTGCAACCCCAACCGTTCCGGCAATGATTCGGCTCTTAAGGTTCTTGCTCATTTGTAATCCTTTGTTTGAGAGGTTTTGTGCTCCTTGGGAACACTGGGATCCTTTAATCCCATGGCCTAAGCATCGGGGGCGATCGTGTGAGAAACATGTGAAAATCTTGTCAGGCTCTTGCGGGTCAGATTCTGCAAGTTAGGCTTACGAAACATGAAAAAGGCTCAGATTTTAGTGGTCGATGATGAATCTGGCGTGCGCGAACTGGTCGGAGATGTTCTTGAACTCGAAGGGTATAACGTCACCATTGCGGTGGACGGCCTCGATGCGCTGTCCCACATCCGAAGGCAACAATTCGACCTTTATGTTCTTGATATCAATATGCCAAAGATCGATGGCTTGGTACTACTCGAAAAGGTGAGAGCGGCGGGGGATCAAACTCCGGCACTCCTTTTAAGCGCCAGGCGTGAGAAAGACGATATCCACCAAGGGTTTCGGATAGGAGCAGATGATTATGTTACGAAGCCATTTAGTATCGAAGAGTTAGCGCTGCGCGTAGAAGCCATTCTGCGCCGAACCCATAGTTTGCAAAAGTCAAATATTTTGCGTTGCGGCCCAATATCAATGGATGTCGATCAACACTTGGTGAAGCACGAAGAAACTGCAATCGAACTTTCTCCGACGGAGTACAACCTCCTACATTACTTAATAGAGCGTAAGAATAAAGTAGTTCGCAAAGATGCGCTAATGAACGCCGTATGGGGCATTGACTTCGAAAATAACTCCACCGTTGTAGAAACTTACATTTCATATTTACGAAAGAAACTACACCGCGATGGTTTTGAGGGTATCAAGACGGTGCGTGGAGTCGGATTCCAGATTGTCGAAAGAGCATGAGGTTAGTACTCCGAGTTACCGCCGCCATCTTCCTCCTGCTCACTATCTCGTCAGCCGCAATCGGTTATTTCGCAATAACTAAGTATCAGTCCAGCCAGATCAACTTGGTGGATGATTCACTTAATTCCAAAGTGAAGGCACTCGTTGCTACAAAAGAGGATCCGTTGACGGTTGCCCAATATTTGGCTCAGGTGTCGGAAATCCCAATAACGATTGAATATGTAACTGAAAGTGGATTGGTCACGGTATTGACGGTGTCAGGTCCTGCACTTCCTAAACTTCCCGACACCATCACTTTATTGAAAGCTCGACACATTGATATGAATAATGGCGCCAATTTACGTATCCGCGTCTTTCAGATGCCAGATAACGAAAGATTGATCTTGGCCGAGTCGTTGGAAACAATTAATTCAGAAGTTTCCACTCTGACACGAGAACTTGTTCTTTTCATTTTAGGTATCGATATCCTTGCAAGTTTTATTGCTTTCTTAGTTTTCAGACGTGATGGAAAACTGAACCAGGTAAGCCGCCTGATGGCGCAGCAACATTTAGCGATGCAGAAGTTTCTTGGGGATGCTTCGCACGAACTTCGCACACCCCTGACGGTCATCAAGGGTTACGTTGACTTAGCGCGAACCACAACAGAGCGCACGAAACAGGATAATTACCTAAATAAAACCGCCAAAGAGATCTTTCGCATGGAGTCGATTATCAAGGATCTACTCTTTCTAGCTGAAGCAGGCGAAACGACGAGCGATGGAGTCGAATCAGTAAATCTCGGACCAATTCTTGGTGATCACTTGGAAGTCCTGCAGGCACTGCAACCAGAGCGGAATATCACCACCGATATCGACTCAGAAGTTTTTGTTCAAGCCGATCCAAAACTCATAGATCGAATGATCGCAAACGTGTTCTCCAACATTCGCCGTCATACCCCGGAAGGCGCTCCAGTTTCAGTTTCACTTTCCCATGGCCGACAAGAAATTATCTTATCGATTGAGGACGGTGGACCAGGGTTTGATGAATATTCGGAAAAGTCTCGCATCGCGAAGCGATTCACTACCCAGCGTTCAAAAGACGGCGGGGGATCTGGACTTGGTTTGAGCATCATCACTAGCGTTGTTGATCGATATCACGGTTCTCTCGTGTTTGCGAGGAGCAAACTCGGGGGTTTGCGTGTCGAGATAAAACTGCCTTTATAAATGTTTGCTGGGATACTTTGACTATGTTCAATTTTAAGCTTCCACATATGTTGTGCGCTAAGTGCAAAGCTAAGGTGGCGCGAGGCGCATATTATTGCAAGAGTTGCGGTGAAGTTATTGATGATGCAATTGCGCCTGGACTCAAGATTGAGGATCGAAGATTTACCAGCAAATTGAAATTTGCGCTGGCACGCCACTTAATTCGCAATGTCGTTGTCACAGTAATCCTGATTCTCTTTGCAGCAACAGGAATTGATATGGGACTTAATTATTTACATACCGTGAAAGACAACGGATCCAGTAAGACATATCAATTGATAGTTGAAAATTCACAAAATCCCATGATCTGCATCGGATCTATCTGCCATATTCTTGTGGATATAAAAAATAAGACGAATGTCGATCAAGTCATCGACGCGATACCGAATTTGGTTACAGCCAATGGAATAACCTATGGACCAGCCAACCCAAACCTCATGGGCAACGGGATGAATTATTGTCAACAGAGGATTTCGTTGACTCTGAGCCCGCATCAGGTTGTTAAGTACCTTGGGATTTGTTCACAAGACATGCCAATAGGCACCAATATGGTTCTGGCACAGTTAAAGGACTCTAAAGGTCTGTTAATAGTTTCTGGACCGTTTAAGGCGAAAGTTTCCTAATTATTGTCCGCGTTTGACCAGGCAGACCCCGCGGGTGCGGCTCAACTTTAGTTATGTGAACGTTACCAAAATGCCCTTGCAAAACGTTATAGGCGGGCTTAAGTTTTGTTTTGTCTCCCCTGTGCAGGTGGGGTCGTTTTTCAATAACTTCTGCTGAAGAGAATAGGAAAAACATGAAAGAGATCATTACCGAGAACGAAGTATCCCGTCGTTCCGTACTTAAGGGTGCCGCAGCCGCTACTGCTGGTGCTTTAACTATAGGTGGCGTAGGGGCTTCAACCCTTGGAGCAACGGCTGCAAATGCTGCTGATGCCTTAAATGTCAGTTTCGGTTCGAACAACTCAAACCCTCCAGGACCAGAGGAAGATGCCGCTTGGACGGCTGCCGCGAAGGCTGAAGGAATCAACGTTGCTCTTAACGTTGTTGACCACAACACCTTCCAAAATCAGATCAATACATACCTTCAAGGCACACCGGATAACGTGTTCAACTGGTTCGCTGGATATCGTATGCAATTCTTCGCTGCAAAAGGTCTCTTGACTCCAGCCGATGGCGTGTGGGCGAAGATGGGTAAAGATTTCACTGCAGGATTCGCAGGCGCTTCAACAGGCCTCGATGGCAAGAAGTACCTCATCCCAACCGATTGGTACCCATGGGCAATCCACTATCGCAAATCGGTATGGAAGGCTGCTGGAGTTAATCCGGCTTCGATCAAGACGATTGCTCACTTGGTTGCTGCTTGTAAGGTCTTCAAGAAAAAAGGTCTTATTCCAATCGCACAGGCTGATAAGGGTGGCTGGGAAGCCATGGGTGTCTTTGACATCATCAACATGCGCACCAACGGTTACCAGTTCCATGCAGATCTAACCGCTGGACGTGCATCTTGGTTGGATCCACGTATCCAGAAGACATTTGCAAACTGGAAGACGCTTCTTCCTTATTGCAACAAGAACCCACTTTCTGAGTCAGATCAGACAGCTGGAACTCTTGTACTCCAGAAGAAGGCTGCCATGATCATCATGGGCTCATTCACGAGTGGTCTCTATACAAACAAGTCCGATTACAACGATCTTGCTTTGATTCCATTCCCAATCATCAATCCAGCACACGGCACAGACTCAATCGATGCTCCTATCGATGGTGTATTGATGTCTAATTCAGCTGCAAACAATTTGCCTGCCTCTGAAGCATTGATGGAGTTCATCGGATCAACTAAGTTCTCTGGAATCATTCAAGCAATCTCTCCAGGATTGTTCTCGAATAAGAACGCCACTGTACCTAGTGATCCATTTATTCAATCGCAGGTTAAGTTGGTTCAGAGCACGAAGCACGTCGCACAGTTCTTCGATCGTGATTCACGTCCTGACTTCGCTTACCCAATCTTCTCAAATGCTGTTCAGAAGTTCTTGGGCGGCGGAAATTCTGTGGCGATTGCTAAAAACCTTGATGCGCAATGGAAGGCTTTGCCTCCAGTTTAAGCGTCACCCGTTCAGTACTAATATGGAATTCCGCTGGCGAGTTATCTCGCCCGCGGAACTTCCATTTCATTTATCAGTAGTAATGAATCAGGAAAAGGACCAAATCATTGAGCACCGTTATTGAAGAACCTAAGGCGCGGGAGGTTCCGGCGAAGAAGAAGCGTAAACACGGCTCCCACAATTTCAGTGGCAGCGATCGTTTCACACTTGGATTTTTTGTCGGATTTCCAACGTTGCTACATATCGTTTTTGTATGGATTCCGGCGATTTGCACCATTCTTCTCTCATTCACTTTCTGGGACGGAATCGGCGGCCTAAAGAACATTCACTGGGTGGGTTTCACCAACTACCGTCAGATTTATACGCTTGACGCAGATTTCCCGATTGCGCTCCGCAATAACCTTTATTGGCTCGCTGTCTTCGCATTTATCGCGACTCCGCTTGGAATTCTGCTTGCCTATTACATTGATAAGAATTTGAAAGGCACAACATTTTTTCAGACTTCGTTCTATATGCCACTGGTGATATCTCTCGCTGTCACCGGCATTATCTGGGATAACGTATTTTTTACCGATGGCGTAATCAATTCGATTTTGGGTAATACTAATCCAAATACTGCCATCGACTGGCTCGGGGACCCTCATAAAAATATCTGGGTAGTGCTTTTCATCGCTTCGTGGCGTCATATTGGATACATCATGTTGCTTTATTTAGCAGGCATGAAAGCCGTCGATGCTTCACTTCGCGAAGCAGCAGCCATTGATGGCGCGACCGAATGGTACACATTTCGCAAAGTGGTGATGCCTTCGCTTCGTCCGGTGAATGTGATCATTGTTGTCGTTACGATTATTGAATCACTCCGTGCTTTCGACTTGGTCTATATCATCAATATGGGATCTAATGGGCTTCAGACTTTGGGTGTATTGGTGTATGACAACATTCAGGGCTCTTCCATGCGTATTGGCTGGGGATCTGCATATGCAACTCTACTTTTTATCATCTGCCTAGGCCCGATTATGGTGTATCTATATCAAAACTTTAGTAAGGGTGATGATTAAAATGGTTACAGGTAAAAAGAGTGAAGTTGGAAAACGGGTAGCCATTTCGGTTTTAGCTTGTTTCTCTGTAATCTGGGTTTCCCCAATTGTTTTTACGATCATTCAATCATTTCGTCCGTATGCCGATGTTTTGAAGAATGGGTCGGTTTCAATTCCCCGTCATTTAACTTTCCATAATTATTACAATGCACTTGTTGAATCCAAGATGTGGCGGTACTTTCTCAACTCCGTTGAAGTGGCTGTTCCGGCAGTTGTACTTACTTTGTTCTTAGCATCCATGATCGCTTTCGTTTTAAGCCGTTATGAATCAAAGATGAGTGTCCCACTGTTGATGCTTTTTACCGCTGGAAATTTGCTCCCGCCTCAGCTTCTCTTTATTCCGCTTTTCAGGTTGTATTTAAAGATCCCAGTTCCCAAGTTCATCAACAACAATGGGGTGCTCTATGACACCCAACTTGGGTTGATCTTGGTGCATGTGGCGATTCAAGTAGGATTTGCAACCTTTGTATTAACTAACTTCTTGCGCACAATTCCTAAGGAAATTTCTGAGTCTGCTCTCGTTGACGGTGCAAATGTGTGGAACCACTTCTGGCACATCATCTTGCCACTCTTGCGACCAGCTCTAGCTTCCCTAGGTGTTTTGATGACTACTTGGATCTACAACGACTTCTTCTGGTCGATCGTGCTGCTCAAAACTGGTAATAAACGACCGATTACAGCGGCGCTCTCAAATCTGCAAGGTGAATTCAACACAGACTATGACCTGCTGGCAGCTGGCGCTGTACTCGCTTTCTTGCCAACACTTTTCGTCTTCTTCGCAATGCGCAAGCATTTCGTAGCAGGTTTAACCCTCGGTTCTACCAAGGGTTAAATCCCTTACCTCAATTACTGTGCGCCTGAGATCTCGATCAATATCGCGTTCTCAGGCGGCAGGATTGGTGGGCGTAGTCCAATAGTTGCAAGTTCTACTCCGCTTAATGTGACCCCCTCTAAGTTCAGCATCCATGCCGGCTCATTGACCTCCATCCGCTTTGAATTACCGGCCCCTGTTAGTACTTTGACGGTATAGATCTTTTTGGGATCTAAACCGGGGATGCAAGCCATTGCCGGGAAGGTTGAATCAGACATATCCCGGGCAGCAATTGCGAATAGCGCTTCGGATTGATCTTGCGCAACAACTCCATAAACGAACGAGTTCGAATCCGGATGATCCACTCGAATCGTCTTGCCGCTATGCAACAACTGTCGCTTGCTCTTATACAAGGCAACCCAACTTTTAATTACTGCTAACTCTTCTGGCTCGGCACTGGTGATATCCCATTCAATCCCAGCATGTCCAAAGAGCGCTGTTATTGCGCGGAATGAGATATCTGTCGTGCGCTTTGTTTGATTGCCGCGGCGCGGGCCGATATGAGTTCCACAGAGTTCTGGCGGAATGGCAATGCCGGTCCACCGTTGGATCATCTGGCGCTCGAGCGCATCATTATTATCGCTGGTCCAGAGCCGATCGACATAATCAATTATCCCTAGATCGATTCGAGCTCCGCCCGAGGCGCAGCTTTCAATTTCTAATTTTGGATGGCGCTTCTTCAGTTCGGCGAAGAGTCGGTAAATGGCAGCGGTCTGATTGTGAACTGCGGCCTGACCAAGGTGTCCCGCATCGACCAGAACACGGTTGTGATCCCATTTGATGTAGGCAATGTTGTACGCACTCAATATGGCATCCACTTGATTTAAGACGTGCTCATAAGCACCTGGGTGGGTGATATCCAGTACCTGTTGATGGCGCCAGAGCGGAGGTGTACGCCCCGCCTCATGCAATATCCACTCTGGATGTGCTCGGAATAGATCAGAGTCCGGGTTGATCATCTCGCCCTCAAACCAGAGGCCAAATTCCATTCCCTTCTCATTAATGTATTTAATGATGGGGGCTAGGCCTTGTGGCCAGACGCTCTTATCCACGACCCAGTCACCAAGGCCGGCACGATCATCTCGGCGCAGATTGAACCAACCATCATCGAGAACAAAACGTTCGACGCCTACCTCGGCCGCGGCATCTGCAATGGCTTTGATCTTCTCCGAGTCATGATCAAATTCGATGGCCTCCCAGACATTAAGCGTCAATGGGCGAGGACGAACATTGGTGGGGTGGGTCGGTCTAGCGCGGAGCCAGCGATAATAATTATGGCTCAGGCCATCAAAGCCTTCATCGGAATAATTCGCGATAACTGATGGAATCGTATGGGTGGCACCGGGCGCCAAAATAATCTCGCCGGGCTCCAGGAGTTCGCCGGCACCGATAGAAATATCTCCGGTCGCGAGTCGCTCAACGTGGTGAACTGAATTTCCACTCCAGGCAACTGAGAGTCCCCAGACTTCACCATGTGCAAACTCGGTATTACCTGCGAGGGCCAGTTGGGCGATCGTGTAATCGTGACCACTTCGACCTTCACGGATCTCACGAGTACTCAGCCCATATCTGATGGCGTGACGCTGAGGGTGGCGTTCATGAGACCAGCGCCCGGTAAAATCCATTACTTCATTGGCGCGATCGGGCAGTGGCAACCAATATGTGAATTGTTCGAGGTTGTAGGAATCGCTACCCGTGTTGGTTAGCAGGGCGCTTGCCTTTAAAATCCCGAATTCATTGAGTTGATATGAAAGTTCAAGGTTTAAGTGTGCTGAGACGTCAGCAAAATGAGCAGTCAGCGTGGAGTCTGTGTGATCCACTTTGGCGAGAGAGAAGTAGGTAGACCAAGCTTTGCCATTGCGATGTCCACCAATAGTGGGATGACCAAGGAAGCCCCGAGAGTGCTCGCGTAGGACTCCCGTTACAAGTGGCTCATCAAAGCCGCTCTTTGCCACCGACTTTGTTGTAGCGGCTTGCAAATCCGCGCCTTGATATTCAATAACAGCCCCCCAGTGCCTGATAACTAAATTGTTATCCGATGCATCGAAGATAATTGAAACTTTGGGAGATGAGAGTGTGATGATTTTTGATCTGGCCACGTTCCTCCAAGTGAATTACGCACCCCAGAAGCATCCTTTACTTGATTAGTAATGGGATTTAGAGTGGTTCAGTGCCTACGGCGCTAATTCCTAGATACTACTATTAATGTTTTTTGGAGTAAATGAATGAAATATTGGAATAGCCCAGAAACAACTTCGATCAATCGCGAACCAATGTTGAATATCGTTCACGAAGATTCTCTTTCCCTCGATGGCCAATGGGATTTCCAACTCCTTCGTTCACCTGATGATCAACCAGGTCGCACCTGGACAACTATTCCGGTTCCCGGATTATGGACCATGCAAGAGGTATCACACGTCTTTTGGGATCGGCCTATATATACCAATGTCCAGATGCCTTTCGATGAACTCCCACCATTTGTACCGACCTTAAATCCCACTGGAATCTATGAGCGTGATTTCACCGTTCTAGATAATTGGATAGGAGAACGGATCGTTCTTCAGATTGGTGGCTTCGAGTCTGTAGCAATACTTAGTGTTAATGGCGTTGAAGTGGGAATGGCGAAAGACTCGAGGCTCGCTGCTGATTTTGAGATAAGCCGTTATGTAAACCCTGGAACAAATCGCATCCAGATCAAGGTAGTTAAATGGTCAGATGCCACATATATAGAAGACCAAGATCAATGGTGGCACGGTGGAATCACACGTAGCGTTAAGTTGTTTATAACTCCAAAGGTTCACGTATCGCGTTTTTATCCAACCATTGGATTGAAGTCCGATGGCAAGACCGGTACTTTGGACATTCGGGCATTTATTGCAGCTGCTCAAGATGCGAGTTTTATTGGTTATTCACTTGTCGCAAAAGTTGAAGGTGTTGCTCGAAGTAAGGCGCTGAAGGCCACCGTTCAAGGCAGTTCGCGCATCGAATGGACCGAGATGCCAGCGGAGATTCAGGCGATCAGCGCAGACTTTTTCCGTGGCACATATTGGGATGGAAAAGTTCCCGCCTCGGTTATGTCGATTGTAGACAAGATCGAGCCACCAACTCCTGGAATGGTTCACCTCAAGGCAGAGTTTCCCAATATCAAAGCCTGGTCAGCTGAGGTACCGCATTTGTATTATTTGCATGTTGAATTAAAAGACCCAACCGGTCAGGTTATCGAACGATTTACGCAACGAATTGGTTTTCGCGACGTCAGTATTAAGGGAAGAAATTTCTTGGTTAATGGCAAGCGGGTAATTATTTATGGTGTTAACCGCCACGATTTCAATCGTAAAACTGGGCGCGTCCTAACGGTCGCCGATATGCGAGCTGACTTACTTGAAATGAAGAAATTTAACTTCAATGCGATTCGCACTTCCCACTATCCCAATGATCCTGCCCTATTAGATCTCGCCGACGAACTCGGGTTTTATGTTATTGGTGAAGCAAATATTGAATCGCACGCTTTTCAAGATTCGCTCTGCAATGACCAGCGCTACCTAACCCCATGGGTTGATCGTGTGGCTCGCATGGCGCAGCGGGACATTCACCACCCGAGTGTGATTATGTGGTCGCTCGGGAATGAATCTGGTTCCGGATCCAATCATGCCGCAGCAGCGGCGTATCTTCGCACGTTTGATCCTTCACGCCCGCTGCATTATGAAGGCGCAATTCGTCCTTACTGGACCGCCAATCACGCTCTTACTGATGTGGTTTGCCCGATGTATCCGTCCATTGATGCGATTATTTCCTATGCCAAATCCAGCATAGGGACCAGGCCACTCATCATGTGCGAGTACTCCCATGCCATGGGAAATTCCAATGGAACACTTGCAGAATACTGGCAGGCTATTCATTCCCTTCCTGGCCTGCAAGGTGGATTCATTTGGGAGTTCTGGGATCATGGAATTGAACAAACTCTCTATGATGGTACGAAGCGCTCGGCATACGGTGGAGATTTTGGCGAAGAAAGGCACGATGGCAACTTCTGTTGCGACGGTATGGTCTTCCCCGATCGCTCGCCGAAGCCAGCAATGTCTGAGTTCAAAGCAATCGCCGCTCCATTCCTGATCACTGCGGCAAGTGCTTCTTCGGGGACTTTCAGGGTCAAGAATAAGAACTTCTTTATCGACTCCAAAGATTATGAAATTGCATGGAATATTTCGGTTGAAGGTGAAGTCTTGGATTACGGGCGGTTAAAGCTTCCTGTGATTCCGCCGCAAACATTCGCTGCTGCTAAAGTTTCATCTAAATTTCTCAAGAGCGCATCAGAGTTTGGCGAACGTTTTATTACCTTCAGCATCATAAAGAAATCAGTAACAGATTGGGCACCTGCACATTCCGAGGTTGGCTGGGCTCAATTTAAACTACCATCCAAAGCCATTCCAAAAACTAAAGTCATGGCTCCTGTTCAATTAGCAAGTAACATAAATGAGGATGGCTCAATTTATATGGGATTTGGGTCATTTATTCCAAAACTTAACCTCTATCGTGCGCCAACTGATAATGATCGGATCGGAAATATTTCCCAGCGTTGGCATGACTGGGGTGTCGACGATTTGGTTCGAAACAAGTTGAAAATTAGTAAATCCGGAAACAGTTACCGAGTCTCTTCCACTTATAAAACTAGTTCCGGAATAGAAATTAAACATGTTCAAATGATCAGCGAGATTGTTGACGGATTTCGGATCATCGAGGAAACGACCCTGCCTACCGTGCTTCATGACGTGGCTCGGGTCGGAACAACCTTTGAACTCGACAGCGATTTTAGCCGCATGCGTTACTTCGGAGCTGGACCAAACGAGACATATCCAGATCGCCATTTGAGTCCAATCGGACGCTACGAATCGAGCGTTGTTGATCAATATGTCGGATATGTTAAACCGCAGGAAAATGGTGGACATGCGGATGTTCGTTGGGTGGAAATTTCGAACAATCACCGACAAACCGTTCGTATTGAACTAGATAAGCCCGGACAAGTATCTGTCACCCCATATCGAGCAATTGACCTTACAACCGCAACTCACAATGTGGAGCTCAAGAAATCATCGGTCACCGTAGTCGCGATTGACACGATTCACCGTGGAATTGGAACGGCGTCGTGTGGTCCGGATACTCTGCCACGATATTTGATCAAGCCAGGCAAATACACCTTGGCGTACACCCTGACGTATAAGTAGAGGAACCGTGCAAGAGGTAATTAAGAGTTTTAGTGATCTTTTTGGCAAAACGCCAGAAGTTGTGGCGACGGCACCTGGGCGCGTCAATTTAATCGGTGAACATATCGATTACAGCGATGGATTCGTTCTACCTTTTGCAATATCAGATACCACTACGGTCGCAGTTGCACGGCGTAGCGATAGACAGATTCGAATCGCCTCTCTACAAAAGAGTGCAGATGTTCTCGACACATCTTTAGATGACCTAGCGCCACTTACCGGTGAGGGTTGGGCTCGATATGCACTTGGAGTCTTATGGGTACTCGGTATTGATACTGGAGTCGAGTTGTTAATCGATGGTCGCGTTCCGCTTGGCGCCGGATTGTCATCCAGTGCCGCGTTGGAGTGTTCGATAGCGACCGCGGTGAATCATTTATTTAACAAGGGTTTATCACTCGCGGAATTGGCTCGTGCCACCCAGAGGGCAGAGAACGATTATGTTGGAGTTCCATGTGGAATCATGGATCAATCTGTGTCACTCATGGCACATTCTGGATCAGCACTTCTTCTAGATTGTCGCGACCTGACAACAGAAAATATCCCTTTTCTCATAGCTCCGCAGGGACTTGAGTTATTGATTATTGATACGCAAGCGCACCATAAGTTGGTCGATGGCGGATATGCCGAACGCCGCGCCTCATGTGAAAAAGCGGTTTCAGATCTAGGGATCAGCTCCCTTCGCGATATCTCAGTAATTGAGTATGTCGCCAGACAATCAGAGTTAGATCCGACCACCTATATTCGAGGCTTCCATGCCGTTACCGAGATGAAGCGAGTATTAGAAGCGGTGGAGGCTCTTAAGAGTAATAATTTTGTCAGACTTGGACAATTACTCAATCAATCACATCGCTCGCTACGTGATGATTACACCGTCTCGTGTCCAGAGTTGAATTTGGCGGTCGATACGGCTGTTGAACAAGGAGCGCTCGGTGCGCGAATGGTTGGCGGCGGTTTTGGGGGTAGTGCTATTGCACTAATAAAGGCCAATCACGTGAAACGTTGTGAAGCCGCGATTACCAAGGAATTCGCCTATGCTGGATTTAAATCTCCACGATTCTTTACATCGCTACCAAGCGATGGCGCGCATGTTATGCCCAGTTCTCACGTTATATCCAATTAAGGGTGCGCTCGATCGCCTTATTCCAACTTTGCAAACCTTTTGCGGCCTGATCTGCTGAAATTTCAGGCTTCCAATGATTACTTTCTTGCCACTGCGTAAGTAATTCAACCTTATCTTTCCAAACTCCCACGGCGAGACCGGCTGCATAGGCAGCTCCGAGCGCCGTTGTTTCTGCAACAACTGGCCTAGAAACTTCGGTTTGCAAAATATCAGCTTGCAATTGCATACAGAGTTCATTTTGAGTTATGCCGCCGTCAACTCGTAAGACCTTAATTGAGGTTCCGGTCTCTTCTTCCATGGCACGAATCACATCGTGGGTCTGATAACAAATTGCCTCGAGGGTTGCGCGCGCAATATGGGCTTTTGTTGCAGCGCGAGTGAGCCCAACGATCACTCCGCGGGCATCGCTGCGCCAATATGGAGCGAAGAGTCCTGAGAATGCTGGAACAAAATAAACTCCGCCATTATCTGGCACGCTTGCAGCCAGCGTTTGGATATCTGCAGATTTCTCGATGATTCCCAATTGATCCCGGAGCCATTGCACAGCAGATCCTGTAACAGCAATTGAACCCTCCAGCGCATATTTTGCTGGTTCATCACCCAATTTGAATGCCAAAGTGGTGAGAAGACCTTTTTTGGAGCGGATAATTTCGTCGCCAGTATTTATAAGAGCGAAATTTCCAGTTCCATACGTGGTTTTAGATTCACCTTTCTCAAAACATAATTGCCCCAGCAAAGCCGCGTGCTGATCACCGACAATTCCCGAGATCGGAATTCGGGCACCAAAAACGCCGCTAGAAGAGGTACAGCCATATATTTCAGATGAACTTTTTATTGCGGCCAATGATTCCAGCGGAATCCCGAAGGCAGAGAGCAATTCGTCATCCCATTGTAAAGTTTTTAAATCCATCAAAAGGGTGCGAGATGCATTCGTGACATCCGTGACATGAATACTATCTTGGGTTAAGTTCCAGACTAGCCATGAGTCGACGGTTCCGAATATAAGTTCTTGTTTGTTCCGAGCACTTTGGACTGTCGCAGAGTTTCTTAGCATCCAACTCATCTTGCTAGCTGAAAAATATGGCGCTAGCGGCAGGCCTGTTTTATAAGTGATCTTCGCACTCAGTTTGGGTTCGATCTGATCCAAAATTGATTGACTTCTGGTGTCTTGCCAGACTATCGCGTTGTGAAGCGGCGCACCTGTTTTGGAATTCCACGCCACCGTCGTTTCTCGTTGGTTAGTAATTCCAATTGCGGCTAGGTCAGAACCTACGAGACCAGCACTTTGAAGCGCAGTCGTTATGACAGCTTCGGTAGCCCGTAAGATTTCAAGCGGATCATGTTCTACCCAACCTGGTTGCGGAAGGATTTGAGTATGTTCCTTTTGGGCGACAGAGATCACCGATCCTGCTTCGTCAAAGATCATAAATCGGGTACTAGTCGTCCCTTGATCGATCGCGCCAACATATGACATACCCGTATTCTAAGCGAGTGGCCTCCAATAAATCAGTGCTTAACCCAGAACAACGAAGTGCGGATATCAATCATCTTAAGTCGCATGAATTCGACATCATTGTGATTGGCGGCGGAGTTGTTGGCTCTGGAATCGCACTTGATGCCGCAGCGCGCGGATTATCTGTCGCACTGGTTGAGAGTGATGATTTTGCTTCGGGAACTTCTTCGAGGTCAAGCAAGCTAATTCATGGCGGCCTGCGCTACCTCGAACAATTTGATTTTAAACTAGTACGTGAAGCGCTCCATGAGCGTGAAATGATGGTTACAGATTTAGCGCCACATTTGGTGAAACCGCTTTCATTTGTTTACCCCTTACATAAGAAATATGCGGATCGGATATATGTTGGAGCTGGCCTCATTTTGTATGACTTGTTGCGCGGAAAATTGCGCGCGGTGCCTTGGCACTCACACCTCTCTTTTGGCCAAATGCGCAATGAGGCAAGGTCTCTCAACCCCGAGATAGTTACAGGTGGATATTTGTATTACGACGCACAAGTTGACGATGCGCGCCATACGATGATGGTGGCTCGAACAGCAAAAACCTTTGGCGCCGTGATTGTTACTGGGGCAACCGTTTCGCAAATCACTCGTACGCCAGATCGAGTAACTGGAGTGATCGTTTCAGTAGATGGTGAAAGCATCAATGTAAAGTCGAAGACGGTTATTGCAGCGGCGGGCATTTGGAACGAAGAGCTATATGACCAATTTGGAATTAAGCCCGGATACAAAATCAAAATGAGTAAAGGCGTTCACATTATTCTTCCAAAAGATGCAATTGATGCTAAAACAGGAATCATTTTGAAAACTTCACTTTCAGTGCTCTTCATCATTCCTTGGGGTAAAGAGTGGCTTGTTGGTACCACGGATACGCCCTATGACGGTGATAAAGAGAATCCATTGGCGCAGAGCGATGATGTGGATTACATTTTGAATGAAGCAAATAAAGTTTTATTACCTAAGATTCGTCGTGATCAAATTCTGAGTGTATATGCGGGACTTCGGCCGCTAGTTTCGCCTTCAAAAGATTCGACCACGACTAAAATTTCAAGGGAACATACGGTTGATCATCCACTTACAGGATTTGTGAGTATCGCTGGCGGAAAATATACGACCTATCGGGTGATGGCAGCTGACGCGGTGAATGCAGCGGTAAAAGATTTGGATCAAAAAGTATCAAAATCGATGACAAAAACAATTCCAATAATTGGCGCCGCGGGTTACCGAAATCTGGTCAAGCAGATAGCTCCCTTGGCCCAGAGTTATTCGGTATCTACCGCATGTGTAGAACGATTGCTTAATCGATATGGATCACTCGTAAGCGATATTTTTCAGATGATTTCAAAGGATCCATCACTTGCCCTCGAACTATCGCCCGGAAGTGGATATATCAAGGCTGAGGCCCTGTATGCGGTCACACATGAAGGTGCAAGATCCCTCGTGGATATTTTGGTGCGCAGACTACGTTTGGTCATGGAACATCCCAATCAAGGAGTAGAAGTTTCGCGCGAAATTGCAGAATTTGTTGCACCAACTCTTGGTTGGAGTGCATCTGACATTGATCGTGAAGTTTTAGCTTTTGAAAAATACATTGCAATGGAAATGGTGGCGATCTAATGACTATTTTGTGGGTTCCACCGAGTGATGAAGAGATTACAACCATACTGAAGTCGTCCAAGAATGTTGCCATTGTTGGTGCCTCAGATAACCCAGAGCGTCCCGTTTATGGAGTAAGTGAATGGCTACTCGATCATTCGCACTTTAATATTTTCTTTGTTAACCCAAGGATAGATTCTCTCTTTGGTCATAAGGTCTACCCATCGATTGCCGACATTCCCGAATGGGTCGATATTGTCGATGTCTTTCGTAAAGTGGCCGATATTCCTACTGTGTTAGATGAAGCGATCGCGGTCAAAGCCAAGACGATCTGGTTGCAACTGGGTCTGCAAGATGATGTATCCGCTAATCGCGCCGTAAAGAATGGACTTAATGTAATTCAAAATCGCTGCTTAAAAATTGATTACAACTCACTTATTCTCAATCATTAACTAGGCAATCCGAGTGAGGGAGACCGTAACGTCAATCTTGCGGCTTCTGCCCCCACTAAAGATTCCTTTAAGTGGAGAGACATCGTGATAGTCGCGGCCGCGAGCAACAAGCACATGATCTTCTGCCACTGGGTTTCCATTTGTTGGATCAAAGGGGAGCCAGTGACCTACCCACGCCTCAACCCATGAGTGGGATTCGCCAATGACCTGTTCGCCAATTTCACCTGACCCGTTATACAAATATCCAGAAACATATCTAGCTGGAATTCCTGCCGAGCGCAGTATGGATATCGAGGCATGTGTGAAGTCCTGGCAGACACCGGCTCGTTTTTCCCATGCCTCACTAGCCGGTGAATAGACATTGGTCGCACCTGGTGCGTAGGCGATTTGCTCACGCATAGCTTTATTTAAAAATTGAACCGCATCGAGTGGAGTTTTCTGGGATCGCAAATCAAAGGAGGTAAGAATGAGATTAACCAGGGGAGTAAGCGCTAGAAACTCTCTAAGGTTATTGATTAAAGTTTCATCCGAAAGGTCTTTCCACGATGCACTGAGATTTCCCACTACAGGGGCACTCGTCTCTACCAAACTTTGCGAAACGATCTCGAGATATATGTGGGGCGTCTGGATATCAAATGACTTAACCGCTGTGCCGAAATAATCGTCGTAACTATAGATTGTAGAAAAGGGATTAACTTTGAATTCATGGCTAATGACAAATTGGTCATCAGTATTTACGGGTGTCATCCGTGCTTCATTAAAAGACGCTGACACTTCTGACTCATATTGAAAACTGGTCGAGTGAGTAACACTAAGTCGCCACATCATTAGTTGCTCCAAACAATCGAACCGATGGGCCTAAAGAAGCGAAGGCCAATGCCTTGAGTTGCCTGTGCCACGGCAAAGGAGGTTTGGAAGATAATTTTCTCAAGTTCTTGCCCATCGTCAGTAAGGTATTTAATCTGACTCTCTAGCATTCCTATTGGACGCAAAATGTCATCCACTCGCAGTTGGGTCATTGTTGCAATTTCTCGAAGTTCAACATCAGCTCTCTTTGCGCATTCCGCAAGTGAACGCGGGAAGGTTTCAGACTGCACTAAAAAGCGTTGAACACTCTGAGAAGTGAGAGGCACTCGCTCGCGCAGGTAGGTATTGAGGGCTCCGACTGAACGCAGCGTCGTCGCTGGACCTTGGTCTCGCCATTCGTTTTCCAGTTTTAGGGAGAGCAATCGACTCATCAGATCCATTCGCTCAAGAGATCGACCAAGAGTGAGATAGTGCGCCGATTCATCAACTGGAGCTAGCCACTCGAAAATGCCATTAGAAACGGCCAGCCGATCTAATATCACTCGAAGTGAACGACCAGGCGCAGAAACGTTAAATTCTTCAGTCGTGGCATTGAGATGATTGATCGCTTCGTAAAAATCACTGGGCAATATGTCACGAATCAATCGGGCGTTAGACCGAGCGCTATGGATAGATCCAAGAAGAGTTCCGGGGTTGAGCGGTTCACCATAAGCTAACTCGACAAGTTCGCGCGCGTTCTTTGGTTCACCTTCGAGTCCAAGGCCATGACTAATCAATGTACATCCGCGTTTTACATGTGTTCGGCTATCTTGGATGAGCAATTGGTGAAATTCAATTAAGAGGCGACTCATCCCTTCGGCGCGCTCGAGATAGCGACCGAGCCAAAATGAAGATTCAGCGAGCCGGCTAAGCATTGCTCGCGCCTTGCTGTTGTTGTTCCTCTTGTTGTTGCATCCGAGTTATCGGAAGTACATCTGGTCCGACCGTTGCAGGAACTACATCGTGGTCAAGTGGATCCACCAAAGTATTGACTTCTTGTTCTGGATACGACTTTCGATCACTCTCGTTAGATGTCAGCACCCATGTATCTTTGCTTCCACCACCTTGACTTGAGTTAACAACTACATTTCCTTCTACAAGTGCTACGCGAGTGAGTCCGCCGGGAAGCACCCAAACCTCGTGGCCATCATTAACGGCAAATGGCCGAAAATCGATATGTCTGGATGCGATCGTGCCATCTTCCATAATTGTTGGGCAGGTCGAGAGTGCAATAAGTGGTTGGGCAATCCAGTTGCGAGGATTCTGCGAAATCTCTTTCGCAACGTTTTTTAATTCGTCTTTGGTTGCCCTTGGACCAATCGTGATTCCGTATCCACCAGAAGCTGCAACTGGTTTAACAACAAGATCTGCTAAATTCTGGATCACATAATCAAGTGCAGCCGACTCTTGTAAATCGAAAGTTTCCACATTTGGAATAATTGGTTTCTCGTTTAAGTAGTACTCAATTAATTTTGGAACATAGGGATAAAGCGCCTTGTCATCGGCGACGCCATTACCCACACCATTTGCGATCGCCACATTATTTGCCCTGGCTGCATTTATCACTCCGGGAATTCCAAGAACGCTATCTGGCTTGAAGTGAATGGGATCCAAGAAGTCATCATCGATACGGCGATAAATGACATCGACCCGTTCTGAACCTTTTGTAGTCCGCATAAAAACCTGGTTGTTCTTGCAATATAAGTCGCGTCCTTCGACGAGTTCTATGCCCATGCGCCGCGCCAAGAAGGCGTGTTCGAAGTGAGCTGAGTTATGAACTCCGGGGGTTAGGACAACAACATTGGGGTGGGGGTTCTTATCTGGCGCTGCAGCAACAAGGGCTGCAAGTAATCGTTCTGGATATTCATCAACACTGCGAATCGAGTATTCATAAAAGAGTTCAGGCACAACATGTGCCATTGTTCGACGATTTTCTAATACATAACTCACACCAGATGGGGAGCGAAGATTATCTTCAAGTACTCGAAGCACCCCTTGTTGATCGCGGACAATATCGATTCCTGAGACATGAATGCGCACGCCATTTGCAGGTTTAATGCCGTGCGCACTCCTGTGGAAGTGTTCCGATGTGACTATGAGGGATTTCGGAACTACTCGATCTATGAAAAGTTGTTGTTTGCCGTACACATCATCGAGAAAGAGCTCAAGAGCTTTAATCCGCTGTTTGATTCCATTTTCAAGTCGATTCCACTCGGCGGCATCGATAATTCGAGGAACCAGATCAACAGGAAGCGGACGTTCGATTCCCGAAAGGGTAAAGGTGATTCCTTGCATCGCTAGATAGAGGTCCCGCTGCTTTGCTTTTATAATCCACTCGTTGGATTGGATTTTGGTCAATTCACGCCAAAGATCTGCGATGACATCACGAGGTTCCCCGTTCACGAGGAATTCATCTAGCGCCTGAAATAGCACCATATGGGCTCTCCAAACCAGTGTTTAAGAGTTGCTAACACCGGCGGCCCTGTCGATGGGTACGGGAGAAGTATAGGCGTTGAACTCACACAGGCTCACCCCAGACAATCGCGATAGTGTTGAAGTATGAAAAGTAGAAGGCGGCTCTTGGCTACCGCAATAGCGGGGTTCCTTGCATTTTCGACCGTGCCAGCGTTAGCGATGGGTACTGGCAATCCTTATGAAGATGCCCAGGTTGGTTTGAATTATGTCGTTTATCAACCTGCCTACACAGCAGGTTTGTCGCTTACCAACTTTGGAATGCATACCTGCGCTGCCGGCCAAGATGAGGCCCTCAATATTAATTACGCAGCTGGCAAGAAAAGCATTTTGTTGACCGAAAGCTCCTCTACAAACATCTGTGTTGAAAACTTTATGTTGATTAGAGGAGCTACTCGAACAGTAGTTAATAAGCCAGGTGCTGGGAACCTTGCCGCAACCCAAGTTGTCACGATCAGTGTTGGAATTGAAAGAGCTCAACTCAATGTCTTCTTCTCACTGTTAGTTCCGCGTGCTACCGCCCCAGGTAGCACGGTAGTACCACCGGTTTTGATTGATCCAACTATTGTTAAGTACGCCGGAATTTCACTCACCAATGTCATCTCTTTCACAGTTCCAGATCCTGATAAGTGGAGCGCAACCATCACCAACTCAAAAATCGTTTCATTCATTCCAAGCAAAGTCAGACTGCTTTACATAAGTAATCCAGGTTTGAAGCCGTTGAAGAAGGGCAAAACTATTGTCACTCTTCATCACAATGGGAAAAATATCGTTTTTTCACTCACCGTTTATTAACTACTAATTATAAATTAGTGCAGGATATTTACAGCGCGCGCGATTACTAGTCCGACGGTGATCAGAGATATTGCACTTTGAAGCATCATCAACATCTTGGCCCAACGCGTAAGGGGCATTACATCGGTTGGACTAAATGCGCTCGCATTTGTATACGAGGTAAATAGATAATCAAAATAAGTAGGAGTCCAAGTTGCTGGTGAATACTCGGGATTGGTCATCTGCGGAAAGAGAAAATCTGGAAATGGATCGATTGCTTCGGCGCGAGCGCCTGGACCACCGCGGTCAAACTCCCAATACCAAAGACTAAAGACCACGATATTTGTTAGCCAGATCGAGCCGCCAAAAGCCAATAAGTTGGTTGGACTTTTAATGGTGCCATCAATCAAACGTTGGACGAGTTGAACCGCGGATGCAATATTGCTGGTGGTCATTACACCTGTTAACGCAACCCCCGTCCACCAAGTAGATTTGCGATGAGCGCCGATGCGACCAGGATCGATTGCAAAGATGATGATGGTCAGGATTGCTTCGGTAATGCAGATTTCAGGTTGAATGCCGAGGGAGAGAGATTTTGGTAATGTAAATTGAAGAATGATGACCACAGAGACCACAAAAGTGACTGGCCAGCGATGTTCTCCGCGGTGTGGACGGTGCCAGTGGGGAACGTGAAGGTTCGGGAACTCGGGGTGGCTCATAGTGAAAGCCTAAGCCGAAATGGATTGAGTGCCCCAACAACTCAATAGTGCTCGCCCACAAAATCTATTGGATAGGGTGATTAGACGATTCCGAAGGCTTTTGCGTGCTTGGCCGCCTCAATTCTGTCCGAAACGCCCAGCGCTTCAAAGATTCGAATGGTCTCGTGACGAACCGTGCTTACGCTGTAACCGAGTTCTGAAGCGATGACATTGTTCGTTTTTTGGGCCACAAGACCTAATAAAACCGAGCGCTGCCTCTCTGACAAATGTGGCTTTTCATTTTCTCGCCGAACTAGCGTCATGCGTGGAACTTGAATTAATTCGCTAACTTCACCTCGTTTATTGGTATTCTGAAGATAAAAGGAAAGGTAAAGCGAGATTAATAAGCAGGCGGCTCGGGCATCGATATTTAATTTATTAATGTCTTCAACAGTCTCAGAAAATTTTAACGCCAAGAAACCGATGAGGACTCCTTGTGCATTGAGTTTGACGACTATTTGACACTTATCTTCAGACCACGAAATGGTATTCAACGAAAATGCGCGCATGTTAGATGGTTCTTCGCTAACCCAGCCTCGCCAGGTCGAACTCGGAATTTGGATTCCTGCGACTGATTCATTAGTTCCATAGGCAGCCAAATATGTCACCTCATCGTTTTCGTTTAGATAATAAATAATCGATTCGGTTGGGCTAAATTGAACGAAAATATCCAGAACGAGTGATCGTGCAATTCTCTCTAGAGGTGGCAGGAATGAAAGCAAACTCGCAAGTCGCGCCATTTTGCTTTCATGATTCATGCAGGCTCCATCATTAGGCAATAACAACTCTCAGTTTTTCAAGAGTAAGCCTTCAGGCAGACATCAATCCAGTCATATCCACAATTGACTGGTCAATAAATATAACAATGTTCAAACAATGGTCAACACATTCGCCTTGAAATATATATTCCGAGTTAAACAAATTGAAGAAACACACTTCAATCTCTAATTAAATGATTTCTCTTCTGAAAAAACCTGACTAGTCATTGACCAGTCATGTCGTTGTCGACCTTACGGCAACCCCGTACCTTGCCCTTCAATTACTAAGAGGAGTGACACGTGCAAAAAAAGAATTGGCAAGAGCAAATGAAGTTACTCCGTAAAATTTCACGGCAGACTCTCATTGCTTTCTTATCCGCAACTCTTGCTCTTCTCACTTTGTCCGCCCCTTCAGCGAGTGCTTTACCTCTATTAGGTACGCCGACGGGAGTTACTGCTGTCGCGGCCTCTGACACAACGGTCAATGTTTCGTTTACGCCTGCAGATGCCAATGCAACTTCTTTCATGGTGAAGACCTATAACGCAATTGGAGATACTCTCCTTTTCACTCAGGGCGGTTTCACAACAAGTCCAGCTCTAGTGACCGGCTTGAGCGCTGGAACAGATTACAAAGTCACCGTTACCGCTATCGGGGATGCTGGTGTTACATACTCTGATTCACTTGAAAGCGCTCAGGCAGATGTCACAACAACTGCTGCCGCAGCTACTGACGCCGTAGTCACAGCTGAGGGCAGTGGATTGCAAGCAGATGTTGACGCTGCAACTGTGTTAATCAATGCGTTGCCAACTGGAACAGTAAAGACAGATCTTCAGAGCCGACTAGCCACAGTTCAAGCAACTATTGACGCCGCAACGCTAGCTGCAGCCATTACCGCAGCCGGAGTTTCCCAGGCCGCCTACACCGCAGCCGGCGGAGTTGCCACAGATCTGGTTTATACCAATGTCGATGACG
>Ga0207933_1000368_pt1 | contig 45287 bp, 41 predicted proteins | sample NGESurdeep092012_4_FD_184488 | JGI IMG/M metagenome (GOLD analysis project Ga0207933, IMG submission 184488) | Arctic peat soil microbial communities from Barrow, Alaska - NGEE Surface sample F53-3 deep-092012 (SPAdes) | ecosystem: Environmental > Terrestrial > Soil > Wetlands > Peat ... | reverse complement strand
GCCGCGCGGCGGGGGTGGTTCGTGAACGATTTGTGCCGGGAGGCGGCGCCGTATTATGCGTTTGGCTGGCTGGCGAAGGCGGCGGGGTGGCACAGGTTTGTGCAGCATGATGGGCCGGTATCGTTTCGGAGGGCGTTTCGTGAAGACGATTGGCTGAGGATGTGCGCGGAGGCCGGGATCGCGGGGGCGGATGTGAATTTGCGGCGGTGGAGGCCGGCGAGGTTGTGTGTGGGCCGCTTGAAATGACGGCGGGAAGTGCTGTCTGGAGGGCGGGCTGCGGCGATTTCGCGGGAGCGATGTAGGCGTTGGCGGCTGCGACGGGGACGTTGACTCTTGTAAGTCGTTGCTGGTATTAGACTTACCATGGGGGGGGGGTAGTAGTAGTTTTGTCTGCTATGGGACAGACATTTGGAATTGTTTCAGGGACAATCTGCGCATGGATACTGTAGAGGAAGAGACGATCGAAAGCGCTGAAGTATACGATAACGGCGTCCTCCTTACGTTTGGGGATGGGAAGTTCGCGTTTTATCCGGCGGCGCTTTTGCGGTCGGTTTTTGCGCAGGCGGAAGAACTCCATGGGACGACGGAGGATGCGGCGGCCGACGCGACGTGGAAGCGGCGGGGGTGAGGCGGTGGCGGTGCGGTTTTCCGTCCGGTTGCCAGTTGCGAGTTGCCGGTTTCCAGTGCGGTGAGGGCGACGGAGTTCGCGATTGGGGCCGGGTCGCGGTAGGATAGTCAGCGTTATGAGTCCTGCTTCGAAAGCGATGAGTTCGTACTCCCCTGCGGTCGACGCCTACATTGCGAAGGCGGCGCCGTTTGCGCAACCGATCCTGTGGCATGTGCGCGAGTTGGTGCATCAAGCGGCGCCGGGAGTGGAGGAAACGACCAAGTGGTCGATGCCTCTCTTTATGTACCGCGGCATTATTCTGGGCAATATGTCGGCGTTCAAGGCGCATTGCAGCCTGGGGCTGTGGGGGCAGGAGATCGCGGCGCAGGCGCGCGCGGATGGCGCGACGTCGGGCGGGGCGATGGGAACTTTCGGTCGGCTGGAGTCGGTGAAAGACCTGCCGGGTGATGCGAAGTTGATTGCTTATTTGAAGAAGGCGGCCAAGGCGATCGACGAGGGGACGCGAACCAAGAGTATCGAGCGTCCGGCACAGCGCGTGGCGAAGCCGGAAGTTGAAGTTCCGCCGGAACTTGCGGCCGCGCTGAAGAAGAACAAGGCTGCGCGGAAGGTGTTTGAGGGGTTCGCTCCGAGCCATCGGCGCGAATATATGGAGTGGGTGGCGGACGCCAAGCGGGACGAGACCCGCGCCAAGCGTGTGACACAAACGGTGGATTGGTTAGCCGAGGGGAAACGCCGAAACTGGCAGTATGAAAATTGTTAGCAAGGCGGCGACGAAGAAGACGCCGCGCAAAAAAGCTGCCGAGCCACTGAGTGCTGCGGTGGGCGAAGCACCGGCTGAACTGGATGTGGAGCAGTTTCGGCGGCGGTTGATGGTGTGGTATCGCAAACATGCGCGGAAGTTGCCGTGGCGCGGGATCCACGACGCGTATGCGACGTGGCTTTCCGAGATCATGCTGCAACAGACGCGGGTGGCGGCGGTGCAGGTGCGGTATGTTGAATTTTTGAAGCAGTATCCGACGCTGCAGGACCTGGCCGCGGCCGACGAGCGGGAGGTGCTAACGCTGTGGAGCGGTCTGGGCTACTACCGGCGGGCGCGGATGCTGCATCGGGCGGCGCAGTTCGTGGTGCGGGAGCTGGGCGGGCAACTGCCGTCGACCGCGGCGGAGCTGAGGACGCTGCCGGGGGTGGGCGACTATACGGCGGCGGCGATTGCGAGTATCGCGTTCGGCGAAAGCATTGCGGTGGTCGATGGCAATGTGGAGCGCGTGCTGCTGCGGGTCGTCGGGGAGCCGGAAGACAAGACGGCGGCAGCGCGGGCGCAGGTGGCGCGAGTGGCGCAAACACTGGTGCCGCCAACGGGCAAAGGACGCGGAAGGGCGAAGGGCAAGGGCCCGAAGGCGAATCGGCCGGGCGACCACAACCAGGCGATGATGGAGCTGGGAGCGACGATCTGCGTGCCGCGCGGGCCGCTTTGCCTGCAATGCCCGGTGGTCGAGTTCTGCCGCACGCGCGGCGAGCACGTTACGGTGAAGCGCGAGAAGCAGCATGTGCGGCGCGCGGCGTACCTGCTGGCGGTGCGGACGCGCGACGCCCGGGTCGAGGTGCTGCTGGAGCAGCGCGCGCAGGAGGCGAGCTTGATGGCGGGAATGTTTGAGCTGCCTCCGTTGCCGCTCGACGCGGTGGATGGGCACTCGCCGGTGCTGCGGGTGCGCCATGCGATTACAGACACGAATTATGCGGTGGAAGTGTATGCGGAGAGCGAAGACGAGCCCGGGGTTGCGGGGCTGCTGCGGGAGGTCCCGGCGAATGCGGCGGACCTGCACTGGGCGAGCGCGCAGCGGTTGCATGTACTGCCGCTGACGGGACTGGCACGAAAGGTGCTGGTGCGGATGGGTGTGATGAAGTTGGGGTGAGGGCGGCTCGCCAGCGCGCGAAGTCCTATACTTTTGCGATACGGATTTTGGAGCGTTCACGATGATGCGAAATAAGACGTTGTGCGGGATATTGCTGGTGGCTGCGAGTATGGCGGCGCAGGCGCAGGTGGGCGTGAAGGCGACTGAGGACGTGGGGATTCGCAAGGCGGAGGCTAGCGTCAAGCCGGAGAACATTCGCGCGCAGGTGAAGTTTATTTCGGACGATTTGTTCGAGGGACGGTATCCGGGGTTGCGCGGTGGGGAACTCGCGGCGAAGTATATTGCGACCCAGTTCGCGCTGTATGGGTTGAAGCCGGCGGGCGACGATGGAACGTATCTGCAACAGATTGATTTTGTCGGGATGAAGGTGAAGCCGGCGGAGACAACGTTCGCGGTGGAGGGCAAGGGCTCGCCGATGATGTTGAAGTTTGGCGATGATTTTGTGGCGTGGAATCCGAAGCTGACGGCGGTCACCGATATCGATGCGCCGATTGTTTTTGTGGGGTATGGGGCGACGGCGCCGGAGTTTGGGTGGGACGACTATGCGGGCGTCGATGTGAAGGGCAAGGTGATCCTTTGCATCGTGGGTGATCCGCCCTCGAACGATCCGAAGTTTTTTGGCGGCGATGCGCTGACGTACTACGGACGGTGGACGTACAAGTTCGAACAGGCGGCGCGGAAAGGCGCTGTGGGAGCGATGATTATTCATCGCGCCGACCTGGCGAGTTATGGATGGGATGTCGTCAGGAATTCAAATTCGAGCGAGAAGACTTTTCTGCGCGACGATGCGAATCCGCGGGTCCAGGTGGCGAGCTGGGTACAGCTCGATGTGGCGAAGAGGATGTTTGAGGCGAGTGGGATGACGCTCGATGGGGCGTTTGAGGCGGCGGGGAAACGGGGGTTCAAGGCAGTGGAGTTGCCGCTGCGGTTGAAGGCGCATGTGTCGAGCGAGGTGAGGAAGTTTCAGAGTGCGAATGTGGTGGGGATAATACCCGGTGAAAGTTCGCCATTCTGGTTTTGCCCAACCGGCGTTCAATGCGAACCGAATGCGAAGCGGTTGAAGATGCGTGATCAGGCTGTGTTGTACACGGCGCATTACGATCACCTGGGGTTTGTTCCGGGGATGCCGGGAGACAATATTTATAACGGCGCGGCGGACAATGGCACCGGCGTGGGGATGTTGCTGGAGATGGCGCGGGCGTGGTCGGCGGCTGGGTTGACGCTGCCGCATTCGGTGATTTTTGCGGCGGTGACGGCGGAGGAGCAGGGGCTGTTGGGGTCGGAGTACCTGGGGCAGCATCCGCCGGTGCCGGCGGCGCAGATTGCACTGGATATCAACTACGACATGCTGGTGCCGATCGGGGTCCAGAAGGAAGTGAACGTCAATGGGGCGCAGCGGACGACGTTCTATCCCGAGGTAGAGGCGACGGCGAAACGGTTTGGGCTGGCGATCGTGCCGGACCCCACGCCGAGCCATGGGAGCTACTATCGCAGCGACCATTTCAGCTTGTCGCGGGTGGGGATTCCGGCGTTCTCGGTGGATGCGGGGACGCTGTTTGAAGGGCACGATCATGCGTGGGGAGCGGCGCAGGAGAAGGACTTCAACGACAATCGGTACCACAATTTTTCGGACAACTTCGATGCGACGTGGGACTTCCGCGGAGATGCGAACCTGGTCCGGTTTGGGATGGAACTGGGGTGGCAGGCGATCCATGCGGCGAAGACGGTGGAGTGGAACAAGGGGGATGAGTTTGAGGCGGCGCGGAAGGCGAGCGAGGCGAAGTAGAGTGCGCGTATGATTTGAAGATGAGGTGATTATGCAGATTGTCAACGCGGAAGAGGTCGAAGGCGTAATCATGGTAGCTCTGCCAGTTGAGATGGTTGAGGAACTGCAAATAGGCGCGGGCTCACCCGTGAAGCTTTCGGTAGCGGATGGCGGAGTTCTCATGCGCCGTGTACGGCCGAGGGGTAAGCACACACTTGCCGAACTCATCAGCGGTTCAGACCCTCGAGCTTTCGACCGCACGCCGGAAGATGACGAATGGTTTAACGCCCCACCGGTCGGGAATGAAATCATTTGAAGCGAGGCGATATTTATTTCGTTTCTCTCGACCCCTGCGTGGGTCATGAGCAGCGTGGCCATCGGCCCGTTATCGTGCTTACGGACGAGATCTACAACCAGCTTACGAACGCTCCCTATATAGCGCCGATTACAAATGGCGGAGCGTTCGCCAAGAGGAATAAATTTTCGATCGACTTGGAGGGGCGAGGATTAAAGACGTCTGGGATTGTGCGTTGCGACCAAATTCGAGCGCTCGATCTGATGACGCGATCTGCACGATATGTTGAGGCCGCGTCTGAAGAGTTGATTGAAGAAATTCTCGATAAGCTGACGTCCATTCTTTATTAGCTTCCCGTGCTCATTTTCCTGGGCAGCGGCCACATCAAACCCACAACGGGCGACGTCGCGAAAGGCGATTGCGCACAAATACGTAAAGGAGAACGCATCATGGATCGCAGCGCATCGGCAGTTTGGCATGGCGGGTTGAAGGACGGCAAGGGAACGATCAGCACGCAGAGCGGCGTGCTCAAGGACTCGCAGTACAGCTTCAGCACGCGCTTTGAGAATGGGATTGGGACCAATCCTGAGGAACTGATCGCGGCGGCGCACGCGGGGTGTTTTACGATGGCGCTGAGCGCGCAACTGACGACCGCGGACCATGTGCCGGAGTCGCTTGAGACGACCGCCGTTGTGACCATGGAGAAGACGGATGCGGGAATGACGGTAACGAAGATTCATCTGACGACCAAGGCGAAGGTGCCGAACATCGACAAGGCGAAATTCGATGAGTTGGCGAAGAATGCCAAGGAAGGTTGCCCGATTTCGCGGCTGCTGAAGGCGGCGGAGATTACGCTGGATGCGCAACTGGTTTAGTGATTAGAGGATAGAGTGTAGAGCGTAGAGAAGGCCCGCGAATGTGCGGGCCTTTGTCTTTCTCTACACTCTATCCTCTACGCTCTAACCACTGTTCTTACGCAGGTTTTGGCAAAAGGATAGCGCGATATAAATATTTTTTTCTCGCTCACCGTGCGCGTAGAGAGTGCGTCAGACGGGCATTCCAACAATTGCGGTTACTCATGCGATTGAGTTTTTGAAGAAAATTTTTCGAGGGCAGAGGCGCGATCCGAAGTCATAGGAGATCGCTTTGAAGCAGTGCAGGGCTATACCCATCGTTCGCTCCGTCGTTGTGCTGGGACTCGTCTCAGCGGGATTAACACGTAGTGCCGCGTCGCAAACACCGCAGGCCGAGGAACCTGCGGGCACAAGCACTTCGCAGAATACTTCGCTGGCGGGGGCGCTGTTCGCGCCGATGTTGCCGGACGCGCCGGGATTTTCAACCACTACGGCGACTGCAACCGCGCCGGGTGCGATGCGGCACAAGGTGGAGACGACCGTGTCGCTGGGCGGCTCGCCGCAACTAACGGCAACACGAATCGAGAATGGGAATTCGGGAGGATTTATTACGCAGAGCCTGCATCCGTCACCGAACATCGTTGCAACGTTTCGTCAGAACTTCAGGCCGTGGTTGGGATATTCGGTAAATATCGGGTACACGCGGGCGTCGGAACACAATACCAATGATGCCGGTGCGCAATCGGTAGGAACGCGCAGCAATTTTTATGTTCCGAACAATGTGTGGGAGTTGAGTCTGTCGCATGTGGCGCAGGTCCATCTGACGCACAGGCTTACCGGATTTACGGACGAGGGCGCGGGCTTTCTGGCGTTTCAGCCTGCAAAGCGCGGGAGCACGTACAGCATTCCATATGCGGGAGGCTGCTGCGTGACTGTGGGGACCAATTTCCGGCCGCTGATTGTTTTTGGAACGGGAGTCGATTATCACTTCGATCCGCAATGGGCGTTGCGGGCGGAGTATCGCGGCCTGCTGTATAAGTTCGCCGACTACGGGCAAAACTTGCCGAAATTGATAACGATTACGAGCGAGCCTACGGTGAGTCTTACCTATACGTTTGGTAAGCACACCTATAAGCAGTAACGAATCGCCCAACGAGGCAGCGGCCGCATCCCCTGAAGAGTGCGGCCATTGTGCTCTTAAGAGCCTTAGTGAGCGTGGCTGTGGTCGTGGGTGCCGTGGCCGTGGTGGGAGTGGCCATCGATCACTTCAGGCCCGGGCGGGGAGCAGCAGTCGTCGACCGTTGCACAGCCGGTGATTTCGAGCTGGATGGTGGTGTGGTGGATGCCGAAATGGTCGCGTAGCTGATGGTTGACGCGCTCCAGCAAGGCCTCGCTTTCGCCGAGGTCCATCTCGACGACCTGCATGTGGCTGGCGAGCGCGTGGGACTGGGAGCCGAGGCTCCAGACGTGCAGGTCGTGGACGTTGACGACGCCGGGGACCTTTTCCATGGCAGTGCGGAGGTCGGCGAGGTTGAGGTTGCGCGGGGCGCCTTCGAGCAGGATGTGGAGCGTCTCGCGGACGATGCCGATGGAACTCCAGAGGATCATGGCGGCAATGATGAGCGAGAGCAGCGGGTCGATCCACTGATAGCCGGTGAAAAGAATGCCGAGGCCGCCGAGAATGACGGCGGCGGTGGAGAGCGTGTCGCCGAGCATGTGCAGGAAGACGCTGCGGATGTTGACGTCGCCGGAAAACTTCCAGAGCAGTGTGGCGATGGCGCCGTTCATCAGGACGCCGGCGGCGGCGACATACATCATAAGGCGCGGCTGGACGGTGACCGGGTCGGCGAAGCGGTGGATGGCGGCGATGGCGATCCAGCCGGCAAGGACGATGAGTGTAAGGGCATTGACGAAGGCCGCGAGGACGCCGGCGCGCTGGTAGCCGAAGGTTTTGTCGGCGGTGGCGGGGCGGGTTTGCAGGTAGACGGCGACGAAGCTGAGGCCGAGGGCGAGGAAGTCGGAGAGATTGTGACCGGCTTCCGAAAGCAGCGCGAGCGAATGGGCGCGCAGGCCGAAGTAGAAGGTTGCAAGGATGTAGAGCAGCGTCAGGCCGAGCGAGAACTTGAGGATGCTCTGGATGCCGGACTTCGGCGCGTCGGATTTGGCGTGGACGTGCATTTGTCTAGTGTAAGCCTGTGAGGCTCGGCGGGTTAGCTGCGCGAATGCGGCGCGTTGGTTTCAAAGGGGAGGACGCGCTGGGGCTTCATGCGGAGGCCCGTCCAGTCTTCGGAGACGATGATGCTGTTGCCGGGGTTGCGGGGGTCGTAACGGACCTGGACGGGTTGGTCGATGCGGTAGCCGGCGGTGCATTCGGGGAGCAGCGAGACGTCCTGCGCGCAGTCGTAGGTGACCCCGGCGATGCGGTAGCGGAAGAGCAGGAGGTCGGGCGTGGGGCTGATGCTTTCCGCGCCGTCGTGGGAGCGGGCGTCGACGATGCTGCCGTCGGTGATGCGGCCGTTGAGGGTAAGGTGCTCGCGGCGGCGGCGCTCGAGCTCAATGGCGGAGGGCCGGCGGTTGCGGATGAGAAGCCACACGATGCAGCCAGCGGTGGCCGCGCACGCGACTACGCCGGTTGCGATGCGAGGGTGCGCCGGGATGCGGGTCTGCTGGAGCAGTCGGGAAAGATGGGCGAGAAACGGGGCCATTGCGGGGAACACTCCCAGCATAGAACATCTTTCCGAAGAGCACGGCGATATACTGCACTGTGCGATCAATGAAGAAGAACCCGCCCGTGTTCCCGCCTGCTGCCCACCCGCTCGATCTTGGCGAAGGCCGCCGTGTGCGGTCGACGACCGTGCTGTGCGTGCGGCGCGGCGATGCCGTCGTGATGGCTGCCGACGGGCAGGTAACGCTGGGCGCGACCGTGATGAAGCACTCGGCGAAGAAGATTCGGCGGCTGTACAACGAGAAAATTCTGGCGGGGTTTGCGGGGTCGACCGCGGATGCGTTCAGCTTGTTTACGCGTTTCGAGGCAAAGCTGGAGCAGTATGGCGGGAACCTGGGGCGGTCGGCTGTCGAACTGGCCAAGGACTGGCGGACGGATAAGCTGCTGCGGCAGTTGCAGGCTCTGCTGATTGTCGCGGATGCGAAGCAGATGTTTTTGCTGAGCGGCGATGGCGATGTGATCGAGCCGGATTCGGTGGCGGATGGCGCGATTGCGACGATTGGGTCGGGGGGGAGTTATGCGCTGGCGGCGGCGACGGCGTTGATGGAGAATACGGAGTTTTCGGCGCGCGAGATTGTGGAGCGGAGTATGAAGATTGCGGCGGAAATTTGTATTTATTCGAATTTGAATGTGACGGTGGAAGAGTTGAAGGCAGGAGTAAACTAGAGGTAAGGAGTGCAAGCATGCAGGAATTTGCCGCGACCGATCCAAGCCGAACTATTCGCCTCTACTCCAGTTTTGAGGAGCAGGAGCAGGAGGACCTTCTCTACTGGTCCCGGCAACCGGTATCGGCTAAGGTCCAAGCCGTAGCAGAACTGGCTGAGTACTTCGCCCGCACGCATAAGGTCGACATAGATGCTCAAGGACCAAAAAGAATTGCTCTCCGTGTTCAACGCTCATAGCGTTGACTATCTCGTGGTCGGAGGCCATGCTGCGATTGCGTATGGAGTCGCACGGCTCACGAAGGACCTTGATATCTGGATCCGGTCCAGCGAAAGCAACAGCATCAACGTCTTTCGAGCCTTGGCCGAGTTCGGAGCCCCACTGCAAGGCATGTCTTCCGCAAATTTTGTCAATCGTCCGAATGAGGTGCTACAGCTTGGTGTGGCACCCAACCGAATCGATATCCTGCAAAGTATTTCTGCTCTCAACTTCGATGACGCGTGGGCAAATCGAGTAGATTTTGCCATTGACGAAGACATTGTCGCTCACTATCTTTCGGTTGACGATCTGGTTCAAAATAAACAGTTTGTCGGCCGTCTCCGCGACCTCGCGGACATCGACGAGCTTCGTAAGATGAGGAAGCTTACCTGAACCATGGCAATTTATTTACCCGGTACTGCTGAAGACCAACCGCTCGCGCTGGACGATTTGACTCCGCGTGAGATTGTTGTCGAGCTTGATAAGTATGTTGTGGGGCAGGCTGCGGCGAAGCGCGCGGTGGCTGTGGCGCTGCGGAACCGGATGAGGAGGCAGAAACTTTCGCCGGACCTGGCGGAAGAGATTATGCCGAAGAACATCCTGATGATCGGGTCGACCGGCGTGGGCAAGACGGAGATTGCGCGGCGGCTGGCGAAGCTGACCAACTCGCCGTTTTTGAAGGTGGAGGCGTCGAAGTTTACCGAGGTGGGGTACGTCGGGCGCGACGTCGAGTCGATGGTGAGGGACCTGGTTGAGATTGCGATCGACATGGTCCGCGAAGAGAAGCTGGACGAAATCGAGGACCGCGCGGAGTTGGCGGCGGAAGACCGGCTGGTGGAATTGCTGGCGGCGCAGGGGGCGGCTTCGGCTTCCGCTAGCAGTAATGGTGGGATTGAAACCCATGTCCCAGGTGCGGGACATGGGGCACCCGGGCCTGTGGTGGTTCCGAATGCTATGGCCCCCACCTTAGGCGACGATAAGGCCGTCGCCGAAGATGGGTCACCCCGGAGCGAGGCACACACGAAGCTGGCAGTTGTTCCGAAGAGCGATGCGGAGCGGGCGCGGGAGAAGGAGCGGCTGCGGCAACAGTTTCGCGAGGGCAAGCTGGATGAGCGCACCGTCGAAATGGATGTGCGCGACCGGAATATGCCGCAGTTCGAGATCATTTCCAACCAGCCTCCCGAAGAGTTTGAACAAAGCGGCCTGAAGGACATGCTGCCCGGACTCTTTGGGCAGCGGACGAGAAAGCGGCTGATGAAGATCGCCGATGCGTTCGAGTACCTGGTGCAGGAAGAGGAGCAGCGGCTGGTCGATATGGACCATGTGACGCGGATTGCGGTGGAGCGGGTGGAGGATGCGGGGATCGTTTTCCTCGATGAGATCGACAAGATTGCCGGGCGCGAGGGTGGGCATGGGCCGGACATTTCGCGCGAGGGCGTGCAGCGGGATATTTTGCCGATCGTCGAAGGCACGACGGTGAATACGAAGTATGGGAACGTTTCCACCGACCATATTTTGTTTATTGCCGCGGGGGCGTTTCATGTGTCGAAGCCGAGCGACCTGATTCCGGAGTTGCAGGGGCGGTTTCCGATCCGGGTGGAATTGCTGGCGCTGACGGTGGAGGATTTTCTGCGCATTCTGACGGAGCCCCGGGCGTCACTGGTGAAGCAGGCTGTGGCGCTGCTCGAAACCGAGGGGCTGAAGCTGGAATTTACGCCGGAAGCGTTGAGCGAGATGGCGGACTTTGCGTTTCAGGTGAATGAGCAGACGGAAAATATCGGCGCGCGGCGGCTGCATACGATCATGGAAAAAGTGCTGGATGAGATCAGCTTCCACGCTCCGGACCTGGTGAAGCCGGTGGAGGGCGTGGCGGTTTCGACGAAGGTTCCGAAGCTGGTGGAGCGGACTGGCGATAAAGGCGTGGTGGAGCGGGTCGTGGTGGTGGACCGCGAGTATGTGCAGCAGCAGGTTGCGGAGATTGTGAAAAACCAGGATTTGAGCCGGTACATTTTGTAGCAGATCGAAGTAGAAAGGAATCGATTGATGCTGCTCGCTGAGTCGTACAGCAAATTCTTCGATTTTCCCGAAGACGGATCGGCGTGATGGCCGACTTGAACATTCTGGGTGATGTGGTCGAGATTCTGGAGCTTCTAATTTATCCAATTGACGAGGAGTACATTCCTATCGGAACGGCCAAGCTCAGAATGATCTATCGAGAGATCGCGTCCGAGGTGCGCGAGGCCGGGTACAAGAGGCTTAGAATAACGGGAGGCAGGCTCACCGGGGCCAGTCCCGGCCGCAGGGTCGATATTGGGAGGAAGCTGTGATGAAGTCAGGGCCGCTCAGAATACCCGAAGATGTTAAGGCCGAAATTGCTGCGATGAACCTGCGTGGGGTCACAGTCGAAGAGATGATTGCGCGAATGCGTGAACGAGGCTTGCCGAAAATCAGTTCGATCGCGGTCCTCGCAGCCGTAACGAAGGTCGGTCTGGGCCGAGCCAAAGAACTTGTTCACTTCAGTCCGGTCTGGGAAGATCGTCGCGCGTCCGATGATGCATTCCATGACTCTTTGTACGAGGCGGCAGTTCAAGCGGGGTTTGTCGAGGTCGAAGAATCTGCTTTGAAAAGCGGCACCCACGGCTAGAGCGAACGGAAATAGACTCCTATGTCTGCAGCCAATGGAGGGATTTGAGGACTCCGCGTGAGTACCACGGCTTGCCTGGCGATGCGGCGGCCTATACATCTTGTAGCGGGAGGAATCAGGCGATTTGCAGGGCGCGTCCGCGATATCCTTGTGCGAGCCAGCCATGGATAGATTTCAGGAGCCCGCGTGAACGCCCCGACCTTGCGACGGCCGCTGCTCGTGTATCTGGTGGCGCTGACGCCGGTGATGGGTCTGGCGGCTGGGTTCGCGCCATACATGATCGACGGCGACGCGGTCGCGTACATGGACATCGCCGACCTGCTTCACGCGCATCGCTGGGCGGATGCCGTGAATGCCTATTGGCATCCGCTGTATCCTGCGCTGTTGAGTGTGGCGCAGGGGTTGGCGCATCCGTCGCGGGCGAATGAGTTGGGAGTTTATTACGTCGTCAACCTGTTGGTATTTTTTGCGCAGGTTGCGGCGATGCTGTGGTTCGTGACGGCGCTGGTGCTGTTGCGAGAGGCGATGGGCGCGGTGCCGGCGGCGCTGTCCTTGAACGCGCTGAGACTGCTGGGCGTGGCGTTGCTGGTGATTGCGGCGCAGCGCGAGTTGACGCTGAACCGCGTGGGGCCGGATGGGTTGCTGCAAGCGCTGGTCCTCGCAGGGCTGGCGATGTTGTTGCAGGCGCTGGCGACCGACAGGTTGATGTTTGCGCCGCTGATGGGAATGTTCTTCGGGTTGGCGTATTGGGCGAAGTCGTTTGCCTTGCTGCTGGCGCTGCTCGCGATTGCAGTGCTCGTATTGTTTCAGTGGCTGGTGCAGCGGCGGAGTTTGTTGCGCGCGGTTACGAGTGGGGCTCTTGCGTTGATGGTGTTTGCGGCGGTGGCGGGGCCGTATGTAGCGGCACTTTCGCGGCAGAAGCACAGGTTCGATTTTGGAGATTCGGGCAGCCTGAATTATGCGTGGTACGTCGGCGGCACGGAAAAGATGCATCTTGAGCCGTGGATGACGAAAGACTTCGGAGCGGCGAAGGTGGAGCTGGCGCATCCGGAGAAACAATTGCTCGCGCTGCAGGGTGCGCCTGGCGCGGGGATTTATAGCTACAAGGGACATGCGCTGGGGACTTATCCGGCGTGGTTCGATGCGACGTACTTCAATGAGCGGATTGTGCCGCATGTCCGGCTGGAGCAGCTGGCGAAGCGTGACGGGCGGAACGTGGCGCTGACGTTTCGGTATTTGCTGAACCATCCGGAGCCACTGATTTTGCTGGCGCTGCTGCTGTTTGCGGGCGCGCGGCTGCGGTTGCGGGAGACGACCTTCTGGTGGCCGGCGGTGGGGCTCGGGTTGGCGATGTGGGCGATTTATGGGCTGGTCAATATTGAAGAACGTTATGTAACCGTCGCGTATTTCGCCGTGTTGCTGCCCTTGTTTGCGGCGCTCGAAGTGCCCGCGGAGAGTGAGGACAGGCGGGATCGTTTGCTTCCAGCAAATGCGTTGCGTTCCGGTGCTGGCGTGCTGGTAATACTGCTGGCGTTTCTGGCGCTGGGCGAGACGTTACGCTTGGCTTTGCAGGAACGGCGCGAGCAATCTGTTGCGGGGCTTGCGCACGGGTGGCAGGACCCGGAGATTTTTGGAGCGGCCGAAGGCTTGCGCGCGCTGGGCGTTCGGCCGGGCGACGAGATTGCGTGCGTGGGAACGAAGGCTTGTCTGGACGACAATTACTGGGCGCGGCTGGCGGGAACCCAGGTGTTGACGGAGATGTATGAACCGGATCCGAAACATCTGATCGACCACCTTGGAGCGTTGGCGAATCGGGAGCAGGCGTATGCGGTCGTGAGGGCGCAGGGAGCGAAAGTGCTAGTTGGATATTTCGATCCGGGTGAGATGAATGCGGCTCATCCGGCGTCGGCGGGTTGGGTGCGGCTGGGGGAGACGGCGTTCTACGCGCTGCCGCTGAATTTGCCGGGTGAGGCTGCGCGATGAGCGAGGAAGCCGTGGAGTTGACGGTCGTGATGCCGTGCCTCAATGAGGCGGAGACGCTGGCGGCGTGTGTCGATTATGCGCTGGCGGCGCTGCGAGAGAACGGCATTGTTGGCGAAGTCGTGGTGGCCGACAACGGGTCTACCGATGGCTCGCAGACGATTGCGGCGCAGCATGGCGCCCGCGTGGTGGCGGTGCCGCTGCGCGGGTATGGCGCGGCGCTGAATGCGGGAATCTCCGCGGCTCGCGGGCGGTTTGTGCTGATGGCCGATGCGGATGACAGCTATAACTTTGCGCATATTCCTCGGTTTCTGGCGGAGCTGCGCAAGGGTGCCGACCTCGTAATGGGCAACCGCTTTCAGGGCGGGATTGGCCCGGGGGCGATGCCGGCGCTGCATCGCTATTTGGGGAATCCGGTGTTGAGCCGGCTGGGGCGCGTGCTATTTCGCGCGCCGATCGGCGACTTTCATTGCGGCATTCGCGCGTTCTCCTGCGCGGCGTATGAGCGTTGGGGGCTGCGGACGACGGGCATGGAATTTGCCAGCGAGATGGTGGTGAAGGCGGCGCTGCTGAAGCAGACGATCGTCGAGGTGCCGACGACGTTGCAGAAAGATGGACGGAGCCGCCCTCCGCACCTGAAGACGTGGAGCGATGGCTGGCGGCATTTGCGGTTTATGCTGATGTACTCGCCGCGCTGGCTGTTCCTGTTTCCGGGGCTGACGCTGATGCTGGGCGGGCTCGCGCTGATGGCGTGGCTGCTGCCGGCGGAAAGGCCGCTGGGTTTCGTCAACCTCGGTGTGGATACGCTGGCGTATGCCGTGGCGGCGGTGCTGCTGGGGTTTCAACTCCTATTTTTCGGGATCGCGGCGAAGGTGTTTGCGATCACCGAAGGTCTGCTGCCCGAGGATGAAAGCTTTCAACGGTGGTTCCGGTTTGTGACGCTGGAGACGGGGTTGATTGCGGGCGCAATGTTGGTGCTGGTGGGTTTGGGGATCGCGATTTTCTCGCTGCATGCGTGGGCCCATGCGGGATATGGATCGCTGCCTCCGGTGCGGATGATGCGGCGGACGCTGCCCGCAATGATGTGTCTGATGCTGGGGACGGAGATTTGCTTTGGGAGCTTCTTTTTGAGTTTGCTGGGGTTGAGGCGGCGGTAGGGTGGACGCGAGGCTTATACTTGTGGCAATGCGGAGGTTCGATGCGATCAACTAATGACGACTTAAAGAAGACCGTTGAGGCTTCTAGGATACTGACCGCAGAGTTGGTAGCTTCTCCTGAGAAGGCACGTGCGTTTCTGGTTGAGATGGGACTGATCACTCCTGACGGGAAATTGACCGAGAATTACAAATAGGGTGCATAGCCTTTCGACATCCTTCGCGCTTGGATATCACGGTTGTGATCGCGCCACTGGCGAAAGACTGCTTCTAAACGAAGCCTTTGAGCCAAGCACGAACGACTACGACTGGCTGGGATCGGGAATTTATTTTTGGGAAGCCAATCCTGATCGGGCGTTGGATTGGGCACGCCGGCAATGCCAGTTGAGAAAGCAGCCTAATGAAATTGGGCCAGAGCCTTTCGTTGTCGGAGCTGTTATCGATCCAGGATTCTGTTTAGATCTGATTAGTTCCAACGGAATTCAGGCACTCGAAGATATGTATAGCAATTTTCAGGTGGTCATTGCAGCTTCTGGTGTTGTGATGCCGAGAAACGTTGGAGGCGAAGACCTATTCCTTCGCAAGCTGGATTGCGCGGTCATTAACTACTTTCATAAAGTTCGGAAGATACGAGAGCAGCCACCTTTCGATACAGTGCGTGGTGTATTCACGGAAGGCGAACGCATTTATCCGAACTCGGGGTTCAGGCGAAAGACGCATATCCAGATTTGTGTCATAAATCCTGAAATGATCAAGGGCGTGTTTCGTGTGCCTGAGAGCCACTTTACGCAGGCATAACAAAAAAGCCCCCGGATAATCGAGGGCTTTGCTATGTTGCGAAGGCGAAATTCTTAATCGTTGCCGTTGCCGCGGAAGGTCCATTTGCGGACCGGGCCGACGTCGACGTGGACGAACTTGCTGATGGGGTAGTAGCCCACGCCGCCTGCGCCGAGGCTGAGGGCGATGTCGCGGAGTTTGCGCGTGGTCACGCCGGGGATGCGGATGTCGATGGCCTTGGCCAGGGTGTGTTGCGAGTGCCTTGCGACGCCGGTGTTGGGGCCGCGGGTGCGGAGGTATTCGTTGGTTTCGGGAGTGCGGTAGCCGCAGACGATGTCCACCACCGCGTTGGGCCTGCCGAGCCGGGACAGCAGGTTGTGGAGCAGGTCGAATTCGCGGGGGTCGTAGTGGCTCTGGTCGTCGTTGCGGTCGTCGCGGAGGAGATAGTTGAGCTTGGCGAGCGCGGCGGGCAGGTAGGTATCGCCGATGCGGTAGACGACGTCGACACTTTCGCCGGTGTGCAGGTGATAGAGCTTGAGGTGGTACTTCTGTCCGGTGAGAGCGGAAGCGGTAACCGCGGAGCCGATTTCGCCAGGGGCGAGGTTCACGGAGGCACGGACTGGGACGGTCACGACCGTGAGGACCAGGGTGAACAGCGTGAGAACGGCAGCGTTCCAGAAAGAACGCTTGCGCGGGGTAGGTGTGTTAGATGCTTGGCAGGTGTTGGCAGAGGTCTGGCTGAATTTCAAATTTTTCTCCATTCGGAGGGCCCGAGGATTTTGTGGGAGGACGAATCGAATTCTCGAATCGCCATTCGCCTTCTTCCATTCTAACGGTCTTGGGCGGAAAAAGTTGATCCCGTGACTGTAATCTAATTGTCAGGGCTGCAACTTAAGCCGCAAAAACCTATGAAATTGACTGACGTACAAGCTCGGATACTAGGCGCGCTGATCGAGAAGGAAATTGCGACACCGGAGAATTATCCTTTGTCGCTCAATGCTTTACGCAATGCATGCAACCAGAGCTCGAGCCGCGAGCCGGTGCTGTCGCTGGACGAAGATGAGGTGCGGCAGGGGTTGCATGTGTTGGAGGATATGGGCTTAGCGGACTCGTCGCAGGATGGGCGGGTCCCGAAGTACGAGCACCGGGTGCGCGACCGGCTACAGCTTCGGCGGGACGAGACGGCGGCGATCTGCCTGCTGCTGCTGCGCGGGCCGCAGACGCCCGGGGAGTTGCGGACGCGATCGGAGCGGATGTTCCGGTTCGACGATCCGGCGCAGGTGGTGTCGACGCTGCAAAGGCTGGCTTCGCGGACCGAGGAGGAGCATCCGGAAGGCGCATTGGTGGTGCAACTTGCGCGGCAGCCGGGATCGCGGGAGGCTCGGTGGGCGCATTTGCTGGGTGGGCCGGTGGATGTGGGGGCTGTTGTTTCGCGGGGTGGGAGTGAGGAGTCGCGAGGCAGGAGCGCGTTGGCAGAGGAGGTTGAGGAGCTGCGGCGAGAGGTTCGGGAGTTGAAGGAGAGGCTGGATCGGCTGGAGGGGATTGGGTAGGGCGGGTTGGAACGAGCTTAGAGCTCAGAGCTATGAGCGCAGAGGAGAGCGGTTTTTGTTGAGAAGCGAGGCTTGAGGGATGAGGTTTGAGGGTGTGGGTTTCGTCCAGTTGTGAGTAATGAGTTTTCAGTTGTGAGTTGAAGCAGAAAGGGCGGCCAGGTGGCCGCCCCTTCCTGCTTTGAGTGCGACTACATATTGGTGTGGCCGCCGCGCATGTCTTCGTTGAAGTGGGGCTTGATGAAGTTGAGGGCATCCTCGACTTCGGCGTGGAATTGGGCTTGGCGGGCGGAGAGCTCGGCGGTGGGGGCGGCGGATTCTCCGTTGTCGGAGAGGGTGATGAGGCCGGTGGCGGCGAGTTTTGCGGCGACAGATTTCAGTTCGGCAGCCGTGGTGTTGAGGTATTGCGCGTCGCGGGGGTCGGCGATCCAGACTGGAGCGCTGCCGCCGAGGACTCCCGAGAGCCAGTATACCTTGGCGGTGAGGAAGTCACTGCGCTTGGTGTCGTCGGTGTCGTTGAAGATGAAGATTTTCTGCTTCGGGCTGTAGTAGCGCGTGGTGACGGGGACGGGTTGGCGGTTGCCGGATTTGGTGAGTTCGAGCTGGCCCTGGTCCATGGTTTTGCGGACGGCGTTGTAGATGAAGCTTTCCGCGAACGGCTGTTCGAGCGCGGTAACGACTTCGGCGAAGGTCTGCGTGAGCGAGGCAGAAATTTTGGCGTGGAGTGCGCTAAGCTCGCCGGTTTCAAGATTGACTTCGCCGTGGACGAGCGACGTGTCCGCCCCGGATGTCGAGCCGTGGAAGGGCCAGCCGAATTTGCCGAAGCTGAGGGGCAGGCCGAGCATCGCGAGGTACATGTCGGGGCGCGGGTTGCGGAGGCGGCGGGCGCTTTCGGCGAAGTAGGTGGCGAGTTCTGTAGCGTAGGCCGGGTTGGAAGCGTCGAAGGCTTCGGAGAGTTCGAGGGTCTGGGTTTTCGCGGGGTCGGCGGCCAGGGCGAGGGTGAAACGGGTGGTGGGGTTGCCGGTGTAGTCCGCGGCGGAGGCGGTGTCGGCGATGGTGAGGCCGGCGGTTTTGGCGAGGGAGTCGATCTGGGAGGCGAGTGCGGTGGTGCTCATGTTTGAGGTGTTTCCTTCGCGATTTCTAACGGTGGTTTTATTTTAGCGGAGTGGGGGTGGCCGGGCGAAAGCAAATGCAAACGCAGAGTTCGCGGAGTACGCGGAGTTTGCGCAGAGTAGGACGGTGTTGGTGGCGGTGTTGAGGGGAGCGGTCCGCTTCGCGAATGCCCACCTAAGGCGCATGAAGCCGCGCCGTAGATGGGTCACCCCAGATTTGGGGCTATTTTGAAGGCTTCAGGGTGCGGTCGAAGAAGTTTGCGGCGGCTTCGTAGGCGGCTAGCCAGTCGCGGTGGAGGAGGAAGCCGTGAAGCTCGTCGGGGAAGATGAGTTCTTCGACGTGTACGCCGCGGGCGCGGAGGGCGTCGGCGAGCATGGGGGTTTGGGTGTAGGCGACTTCGGGGTCGTCGTCGCCGTGGATGAGGAGGACCGGCGAGCGCCATTTGTCTATGTCGGCCATGGGAGAGCTGGCGTGCGCGCGGGCTGCAATGCCCTCCTGAACGGCAAGGGGGCCGCGGAGCCAATCCGACCGTGCGTTGTCTTCGCGGGCCCACTCGTGGACGCCGTGGAAGTCGACGCCGGCGGCGAAGAGGTCGGAGTTGCGAGCGAGCGCGAGCGCGGTGAGGTAGCCGCCATAGCTTCCACCCCATATGCCGATGTGGGCGATGTCGACGTCGGGGCGGGAGCGGAGGTAGGCGACGGCGCCGAGAACGTCGTCGTATTCGGCTGCGCCGTCCGCGCCGCAGTGCTGGCATTGGCGGAAGTCCAGGCCGTAGCCGATGCCTCCGCGGTAGTTGACGCTGAGCACGATGTAGCCGCGAGACGCCAGGTACTGGTTCATGGCGTAGGCGTTGGAGTAGTAGTCCATGGCGGGGTAGCCGAGGAGCATCTGGCGCTTGGGGCCTCCGTGGAAGAAGAGGATGGCGGGGTGTTTGGTGGTTGCTGGGGCTTTTGGCATGAAGAGTTGGCCGTGGAGTTGGAAGAGTTTGTCGGAGGAGGGGAAGATGAGTTGCTGTGGGGTAACGAGGTCGGCCGAGGGATAGATTGTGGGTAGCCAATCCGGCCGCAGGTCGTGGAGTTGCTGTGGGGCGCTCAAAACGACGGGGTGCATCGGGACCGCAGTGGTCGAGGCTAGTGCCGCGATGGTGCCATCAGCGGCGATTTGGGGATGAGTCTCGATGCCATCGCCATATGTCTTACTGTGGGTGTACACGCCGCCGAAGTGGTCTGTGTGGGTTAGATCGATGAGGAACAAATGCCGCCGGTCGATCGCAAGTCGTTCGGACCGTTTGAATTTCGGAACGCTGCTAGAGGGCCCCGAAAAGCTGAAATGCTCGGCGGGATTACCGGCGTAAAGGAATGTCTCACCGTCCGGGCTGATAGTCGCGTCTTCCACTTCAAAGTCGCCGGGGGTCAACAAGCTGGGCTTGCCGTCCGGGGAAGTGGGATCGATTCGATAGAGGTGGACCCAGCCGTCGGCCTCGGAGAAGAAGACGACGCTGCCCGAAGAAGCTGCGGGTCTGTCCGCTCCGGCGACATGGCGCGGAGCGTTCGGGCGAGGTGACAAATTTGGGGAGAAGTCGAGAGGAGCGGTCCAGTAGAGATGCGGTTCGCCGGTGGACATGCGGGGTTCGGCGCTGCCGGGTTGGTTGGCTTCGGGTTGGAAGAGGGTGCGGGTTTCTTTGGTGGCTACGTTGAGGATCTGGATGGACCAGGGGTTGGGTGAGGTGCGGTTGCCTGCGAACTCGGGGGCGTCGGTGAAGGGGAAGCGGAGCCAGGCGAGTTGCTTGCCGTCGCGGGAGAAGATGGGTGCGGAGTCGTCGCCGGTGGAGGGTGCGGGGAAGGTGAGGGTCTTGGCTTCGAGGTTGTAGAGCGCGAGGAAGCTGTGGGTGCGGCGGTGGGAGATGTAGCCGAGGAGTTTGCCGTCGGGGGAGAGGGTGAGGGAGGAGGCGGAGCCGCGGTCGAAGAGGAGTTGGTGGGTGAACGGTCCGGACTCTGTTCCGGGCGCGAGCCGCGTGGCAGGTCCTTCGGCGCGCTGCGCTTGCTCAGGATGACAGATTTTATTTAGGGCGCAAATTTTTAAGGCGGCGAGGTCGGTGATGAAGATTTGGCCGGAGCGGACGTAGAGGAGGGACTTGCCGTCGGGGGTGAAGAGCGGGGCGTGGCCTTCGCCGAGCACGGTCGCGGCGCCGCCGTCGACGGGTTGGAGGATGATTTCGACCGGCGTGGGCCGTTGCAGATGTGCTGGGTTAGCTGGGCGGCCGCTGGCGCCGGTTTCCGCGCCGTAGACGTAGGCGATGGTCTTGCCGTCGGGAGACCAGGCGAGCGAGGCGATGTCCTGTGCGTCGTCCTCGGTGTAGTGGGTGAGTTGTCGGGCTGGTTGGGCCGCGCCGCCGATCCAGAGGTTGTGGCGTCCTTCGGCGTCTTCGACCCATGCGAACAGAGAGCCTACCGGCGCGGCCGTGAGGTTGGTAGAGTAGGGCGCGCTGAGGATTTGCTGGAGCGTGAAAGGCTTTTGCGCGGATGCGGTTGTGGCGACGAATGCGATCAAAGCGAGAAAGCGGCGCATGGGTCGAGGGTATCAGTTTGAGTTTGCGCGCGAGCGTGGGCCGGCGCGGTCCACCCACCTTAGAGCAAATTCCGAGATGGTATACAGAACTCCTCATGCGTGTCGTGCCGGAGTAGCAGCGGGCTTCAGCCCGCGGTAAAGGCGCACCGAGAGAATGGGCTTCAGCCCCGGCCTGCGGGAGAGCTCTACATCAAAGAGGAATCCGCTCTAAGCGCAGAGAACGCGCCGAAGATGGGTCACCCGATATTGTGCGGCCCCGCCGTTAGGCGGCGACAGGCTCGCCCTTCATTTTTTCCGCGGTGTAGTGGGCGATGAGTGCGTCGACCGTAGGTTGCAGCAGACCCTCCATCACCATCGCGAGGTTGTGATTGGTGAGGCCGATGCGGTGGTCGGTGAGGCGGTTCTGGGGGAAGTTGTAGGTGCGGATTTTTTCGCTGCGGTCGCCGGTGCCGATCTGCTGCTTGCGCTCCTTGGCCTGGATCTGGTGGACGCGCTCGGCTTCCACTTCGTAGAGGCGCGAGCGCAACACGCGCATCGCTTTCTCGCGGTTCTTGATCTGCGACTTTTCGTCCTGGCAGCTTACGACCGTGTTGGTGGGAAGGTGCGTGATGCGGATCGCCGAGTAGGTTGTGTTCACCGACTGTCCGCCGGGGCCTGACGAGCAGAAGGTGTCGACGCGGAGGTCTTTGTTTTCGATCTTGATGTCGACGTCTTCGGCCTCGGGGAGCACGGCGACGGTGATCGCGGAAGTGTGGACACGGCCCTGCGTTTCGGTTGCGGGGACGCGCTGCACGCGGTGGACGCCGGACTCGTACTTCATCTGCGAGTAGACCTTGTTGCCTTCGAAGATGGCGGTGATGTCCTTGAGGCCGCCGACGTCGGAATCGGTTTGGGAGAGGACTTCGACCTTCCACTTGTGCTGCTCGGCAAATCTCAGATACATGCGGAACATTTCCGCGACGAACAGCGAGGCCTCGTCGCCGCCAGTGCCGGCGCGCAGCTCGATGATGATGTTCTTCTCGTCGTTGGGGTCCTTGGGCAGGAGCAGGACCTTGATTTCTTCTTCGACCTTGGCAAGCTGCGGCTCAAGCTGTGCGAGCTCCTCTTCAGCCATCGCCTTCATCTCCGGGTCGTTCTCAAGGAGCATGGGTTTGGCGTCGGCGATGCCCTGCTTCAGGGTGCGATACTGGCGGAATTTGTCTACCGTCTCTTCCAGGTCGCGGTGCTGCTTGGAGACCTTGCGGTAATTCTCCTGGTCGTTGACGATGGCGGGGTCGGAGAGTTGCTCGCCCAGCTCTTCGTAGCGTTGTTCGAGTTGTTCGAGGCGGTCAAACATGGGGCTCCTTCGGAGCAGTGAATCGTGGGGAGTGAATAGTGAATAAGGCGCGGTGGGGGGCGCGATCGACGTGGCGCAGCTAGGCAAAGTCGCGGCGGGGGGCCGTGCGGGAGAAGCTCACCGGGTTTGCTGCGCGGGAATTCATGTCTGGTTAGATGATACAGCGGCCTTCAAAGGTGCGCGGGGGAAGAGTTACTTTGAATCTTCGATGGGTTTCGAGCTTTCCGGGTCTATCGTGACCGTGGCGTGGAATAGTTTGCACGAATCGTAGTGCGCATCGAAAGTGCGGAGCCAGTCGCCCTCCGCGATTTCGGCGTAGAGGTGGGAGGGAAGGCGATAGGTTTTGCCGTTGAGCACGACTGGGGCGTAATCGACGGAAGTAAAGCTGGTGAAGTTGTGTTTCCGCGCCTCTATGGGAGGGCGATGGGTTTCTCCGTGGAGCATGTCGCCGGCGGCGTCGAGCAGCGCGAAGCCGTGTGTGCCGGGGATTTCGTCGCAGGTTGGGCCGCCACCCTGAACGGCGTAGTCGATGCGGTTGCCGTTGATGGAATAGCGATAGCAACTCTGCTTTTCGGCGACGAAGAACGAGGGAACGCCCCGGGCAAGGCCTCCCTGCACGTAGGCTGGAATGACAAGTTGGCCCGCTTCTGGAGCGGGTTTTCCCATGTAGTTCGTGATGGAAAAGTTTTCCGTCAGTTGGCCGTCGGGCTGGCGCAGGACCCGGATGGTGGCGCGGAATTCGATGCGGAGTTGTAGCTTGCGCTTGTGGCGGGCGATGCTGACCACGTTTTCGTCGCAGGTAAAGTTGGGCAGCGTCTTGCGGTATTCCGCGCTTTGCCGCGCCATGCGCTGGAGGACGGTGGTGGCATCGCCATTGGCCGTTGCTGCCTGCGCGTCGCTTTTTGCGAAGGCAACGAGCAGCAGAAAAACGGACAATGCGCTGTGCCTCCCCATGGGTGCTTGCTCCTCGGCAACTGCTGTCCGCATCCTACACAACGAACCCCGATGACACTCTTCGCCACTGTCGCTGCGACCGCCGAAACTCTCGCTGGAGAGGGCAGCCGGCTGAAGAAGCGCGCGGCAATTGAGGCCGCGCTGCGTGACGCGCATCGGTCTTCTCCGGATACAAACGCTGCCGGGTTGTTGGCGTTGTATCTGGCGGGGCAGCCGTTTGCGGAGAACGATCCTCGCAAGCTGAATGCCGGTAGGGCACTGTTGTCGCGGGCGGTGCTGGCGCTTTCAGGAGCGAGCGATGCGGCGCTTACGGCGGCCTATCGCCAGCATGGCGATCTGGGAGCAGCGGCGTTCGATTTGCTGGTTGCGCCGTATGGCAAGGGGCCGTCGGATGCCACGTTGACGCTGGGCGACGTGGCTGAAGTGTTCGATGCAATGGCGGTTGCGCGAACGACGGCGATGCGGTCGGCGCTGGTCGAGGGGTTGCTGCGAAGAGCGACGGCGTTGGAGGCGAAGTATCTGCTGAAGCTGATGCTGGGGGACATGCGGATCGGAGTGAAACAGTCGCTGGTGGAGGAGGCGATTGCAGGGGCGGCGGGGGCCGATGTTGCCGCGGTGCGCCATGCGGTGATGCTGGAGGCGGACCTTGCGCGGGCTGTCACGCGTGCGTTTGCGGGGACGCTGGATGAGGCGCGGATGACGCTGTTTCATCCGCTGGGCTTCATGCTGGCGTCGCCGGTGGGTACTCCGGAGGAGGCGGTGGCACGGTTTACGGAAGCGCCGGCGAAGGTAATTGCGCCGAAGAAAGGGCGCAAGAAGAAGGGATTGCCCGAGGATTTGGCGGCGGTGGATGCCGCGGAGATTGGGTTGGCGGAGGATGTTGAAGCGGAGGCCTCCCTGAGCAGTCCCTCGGCGGCTAAAGCCGATGCAGCGGCTCCGGTGCTGGCGTTTCTGGAGGACAAGTACGACGGCATGAGGGCGCAGGTGCATTGCGGCGATAGGTCGCAGCCGGGCCGGGTGGCAATTTATTCGCGCAATCGCGAAGACATTACGCACAGCTTTCCGGAGCTTGAGGAGGCGTTCAGCGCAGTCGACGAGCCGCTGATTCTGGATGGTGAAATTTTGGGTTGGGACTATGCGAGCGGTGTCGGGCATGGCGCCGTCGATAGCGGAGGGCAGGCGTTGCCGTTCGCGGTGATGGGGCTGAGGATTGGACGGAAGGTCGTTTCGAACGAACTGCGGACGCGGATCCCGGTGGTGTTTATGGCGTTCGATTTGCTGTACGAGGGCGAGGAGCTGTTGTTGCCTCTGCCGCTGACGGAGAGACGCGCGCGGCTGGAAGCGGTGGTCGCGCGGTGGCGGGCGCGGGTGGTTTCTCCGCTGACGGTTGATGCGGCGCGGAAGGCTCCGCAGCAGCAACTATTTGCACGAGAAATGCCGCCGAATGATGCGAAGGAGCGCTTGCTGCTCTCGCCTTCGCAGCGTGTCGCCGATGCCGAGGCGATCGACGTAGCGTATCGCGATGCGCGTGCCCGGGCCAATGAGGGTGTGATGTTGAAGGCGGCGAACTCGGCTTATCTGCCGGGGCGGCGCGGGTTGGCGTGGGTGAAGTTGAAGCGCGAACTGGCGACGCTCGACGTGGTGATTACGGGCGCGGAATTTGGGCACGGCAAGCGCGCGGGCTTGCTCTCCGACTACACGTTCGCGGTGCGCGGCGAAGACGGCGAGTTGTTGAATGTGGGGAAGGCGTATTCGGGTGTGACGGATGCGGAGATTGCTGAGCTGACCGAGTGGTTGAAGGCGCATACGCTGGAAGATCGCGGACACTTCCGTACCGTCGAGCCGCAGATCGTGCTGGAGGTGGCGTTCAACAACATCATGCGCAGCACGCGCCACGCGTCGGGTTTTGCGATGCGGTTTCCGCGGATCATTCGGATTCGGACGGACAAGCCGGTGGGGGAGATCGATACGCTGGCGCGGGTGGAGGAAATTTATCAGTCGCAGCCGGACAGGCCGAGTGACAGTGAAAAGTGAGCAGTGAATGGTGAATAAAACAGTGAGTGCTAGGCTGAGGCGAGGTGCTGCACGAAGCTCCACGCAGCGGCGTTGACGGGGACGCCGAGGCTGAGGTTTTCGGCGCGGGCCTGGAGGACGCGCTCGCCGGGGTAGCGGGCAGGGTTGCCACGGCGTTCCGGTGTGGCGTCTTCGAGGAAGGCGATGGCATCGTCGGCAATGACGCCGAGAGTGTTGTGGGTTGCGAGGGCCTGGGGCGAGACGGCGAGGAAGACCTGGGATTGTCCGACTTCGGCGAGTGGATCGGGGCCGAAGTTGTGGGTGGCGTTTCCCCCGGCCAGCATGGCGCCGAGCACGTCGAGCACGAACGCCAGGCCGGAGCCTTTCCAGAAGCCGATAGGCAGCGCGCGCTGCGAGGCCTCGATGGCTGCGGCGTCGGTAGTCAGGTTGCCGTCGATATCGAAGCCGCCGGGGACGGGCAGGGGCTGGTTGCGCTGGCGATAGGAGGCGAGGGCGCCGTAGGAAAACTGCGACATCGCCATGTCGAGGACGATAGGCCCGGATGTTCGGGGGATGGCAATCACCAGCGGATTGTTGCCTACGGCGGGGGTGGTGGCTCCCCATGGCGGCATGTTCGGCAGCGTATTCGACCAACAGATAGCTGCGAACCCACCCGCCGCCGCCTGCCAACCATACGTGCCGCCGCGCTGCCAGTGCGTTGTATCGGCAAGCGCGACGCCGCCCAGGCCGTGTTGCCGCGCGAGTTCCATTGCGCGCGCCATGGCCGCATGGGCAGCCAGGTTTCCGGGACCGAGACGCCCGCTCCAGCGTTCGATTGCGCCGAAGCTGGCGGTGCAGTGCGGGGTCGCGGTGGGGTCGATGCGGCCAAGCCGGACCATCTCGGCGAAACGCGGCAGGCGCGCGATGCCATGCGAGGCTATGCCGTCGAGGTCGGTCTCAGCGGTGAGGCGAGCGGAGAGTGCAGCGCGCTCGCCGTCGATGCCGAGGCGGATGAGCGCGCGCTGGATGGTCTCGCGCAGGCGGTCGAAGGGAATGCGGTCCATGCGTTTCATCTTAGATGGCACAGCGGGGATTGCGCGGCGCGGCGGATACACTGGCTGCAACGATTTGTTGGAGGGCTTCACGTATGTCGCTGCTTCGTTGCCGTCGAATGCTGGGTCCGCTGCTGGCGTGCGGAGTGTTGTGGGTAGGCACCAGCGTTGGCGATGCGCAGACGCGGAAGGCGGAGACTGTGCCCGTCGTGATGCTGAGCGATATTCACTTCGACCCGTTTCACGATCCGGCGAAGTTCGACAAGCTGCGAGCTGCGCCGGTGGCTGAGTGGTCGAAAATTCTTGCCGAGCCGGACTCTCCGACGCAACTTGCGGACGCGACCAAACTGGCCCGCGGATGTGCGATGCGTGGCGTGGATACGCCGTGGGTGCTGTTGGAATCGACCATGGCCGCCGCGCATTCGCACTCGCCGCATCCGCTGTTTGTCACCGTTTCGGGCGACTTGCTGGCTCATGCGTTTGAGTGCCGCTTCCAAACGCTCGCGCACAAGGCTTCCGCTGAGGAGCAGAGTGCATTCTCGGCGAAGACGCTCGACTATGTGGCGAAGGAGTTGCGCCGCACGTTTGCGTCGACGCCGATCTATATGGCGCTGGGAAATAACGATTCCGGTTGCGGAGACTATCGCGATAGTCCGAACAGCGATTTTCTGAAGAGTGCGGCGCAGAGTTTTAGCGATGACCTCCAGTCGCCCGTTGCGCGGAAAGATTTGCTGCAATCGTTTCCGGCTGGCGGCGATTACAGCGTGGCGCTGCCGAAGCCGATCGTGAGGGGCCGGCTGATCGTATTGCAGGATATTTTTCTTGCGGCGAGCCATGTGGGATGCGATGGCAAGCCCGACCCTGAGGCCGCGGCGGCTCAACTGGAATGGCTGCGCGCTGAACTTGAGGCGGCTCATGCGCGCAACGAACAGGTTTGGGTAATGGCCCACATTCCGCCGGGCGTGAATTTCTATACAACGCTTTCGAGCAAGCGCGAGGTGTGCAAGGGCCAGGCCCCGGCGATGTTTCTGCACGACGAAAAGCTGGTCGATGTGCTGACGGATTTTGCCGCCGAAATTCGCCTCGCAATTTTTGCGCATACGCACATGGACGAGATGCGGCTGCTTCAGGTTGGAAATGCCACGGCCGCTCCAGACGCGGATGCTGCGATAAAACCCGCGTGGGTGGCAGCGAAGCTGGTGCCCTCGATCAGTCCGATCAATGGCAACAACCCCACGTTCACGCTGGCAGACATCGATCCGAAGACGGCGACGATGAAGGATTATCGCGTGTTTTCCGCGGACAACAAGACCGGCATCGCGGCGAAGTGGAGCGAGGATTATCGCTACTCCACCGCATATCGCAGCACGGGATTTACGCCCGAGGAAGTGGCGCGGCTGATGGAAAAGTTTGGCGCGGACAAGCAGGGCGAGGCGCCGGAGAGCCAGGAGTACGAGTCGAATTTCATGCCCGGCGGAGGGCTGAGGTCTTTGGGGATTCGGCTGGTCTGGCCGCAGTATGTGTGCTCGATACGGCAAAATACCGCTGCGGGATTTCGCGATTGCATGTGTCCGGCGGCGCCGTAGGGCGCGGCGTGTGCCGAAACTGCTACGATTCTGTTTTGCCTTTGGCGATGGAATCGGATGAGCGAGACAGTGGAAACGATACGAAATAAAACTGCGGGCGAGAAGCTGCGCGCCGCTGTGGCGGAAGAGCGTCCGCTACAGCTTATCGGCGCGATTAATGCGTATCACGCGCGGATGGCGGAGCGTGTGGGGTATCGCGCGCTGTATGTTTCGGGCGGCGGTGTGGCGGCGGGCTCGCTGGGAATGCCCGATCTCGGCCTATCTGGATTGGAAGATGTACTCGTCGATGTGCGGCGGATTACGGATGTTTGTTCGCTGCCGCTGCTCGTCGATATCGATACGGGATTTGGCGGGGCGTTCAACCTGGCGCGCAGTGTGCGTGCGTTGATAAAGGCGGGCGCGGGTGGATGCCATATCGAAGACCAGGTGCAGGCCAAGCGCTGCGGGCATCGTCCGGGTAAGGCGATCGTTTCAAGCGAAGAGATGGTGGACCGCATCAAGGCAGCGGTGGATGCTCGAATGGACGCTTCGTTCGTGGTGATGGCGCGAACCGATGCGCTGGCGAATGAGGGTTTGAACGCCGCACTGGATCGCGCGTCGGCGTGCGTTGAGGCAGGCGCGGACATGGTGTTTCCCGAGGCGGTGACAGAGCTTGCGCAGTATCGGGCGTTTGCTGAGCGGACGAAGGTTCCCGTGCTGGCAAATATTACGGAGTTCGGGGCGACGCCGCTGTTTACGCTGGAGGAATTGCGAAGCGCGGATGTTTCGATTGCGTTGTATCCGCTGTCGGCGTTTCGCGCGATGAATGCGGCGGCGTTGAATGTGTACCAGCGCGTTCGCGAGGATGGTACGCAGAAGAACGTGCTCGACAAGATGCAGACGCGTGCGGAGCTGTATGACTTTCTCGGGTATCACGAGTTTGAGCAGAAGCTGGATGAACTGTTTGCGAAGGACAAAAGCCTTGACGCAAAGGGCGCAAAGTAAGCAGAGTTTCGCAAAGGAGAGCGATGAGTGATTCGGTAGTAGTAGCGGCGAGTGGGTTCAAGCCGAAGAAGTCGGTGGCGCTTTCGGGAGTTCCGGCGGGAAATACGGCGCTGTGTACAGTCGGGCGCAATGGCAATGACTTGCACTATCGCGGTTACGACATTCTGGAACTAGCGGCGAAGTGTGAGTTTGAAGAGGTTGCGTATTTGCTGCTCTACGGCAAGCTGCCGACGCTTGCGGAATTGACCGCGTATAAGCAGCGGCTGCGCGGGCTGCGTGGATTGCCGCAGGGCGTGAAGGTGGCGCTGGAGCAGTTGCCGGCGAGCGCCCATCCGATGGACGTGCTGCGTGTGGGCGTGTCCGTACTGGCGACGATGGAGCCGGAACCGCAGCCGCATACCGCGGAGAGCGCGCTGTCTATCGCCGATAGGTTGATGGCGTCGCAGGGGTCGATGCTGCTGTACTGGCACCACTTTGTGAACGGCGGTTCGCGGATCAACGTCGAGACGGATGATGAGTCGATTGCGGGACACTTTTTGACGCTGCTGCATGGTGCTCCGCAGAGCGCGGAGTGGGTGCAGGCAATGCAGGTTTCGCTGATCCTGTATGCGGAGCATGAGTTCAATGCGTCGACGTTTACGGCGCGGGTGATTGCGGGCACGGGGTCGGACATGTCCTCGGCGATTGCCGGCGCGATCGGCGCGCTGAAGGGGCCGAAGCATGGAGGGGCGAACGAGGTGGCGCTGGAGATCCAGCAGCGGTATGCGTCGCCCGACGAAGCTGAGGCGGATATACGCTCGCGTGTGGCCGCGAAGGAAGTGATCATCGGGTTTGGTCATCCCGTGTATACGACGGGCGACCCGCGCAATGTCGTCATCAAGAAAGTGGCGGAGGATTTATCTCGCACTGCGGGTGACATGGCCATGTATGACGTGGCCGAGAGGCTTGAGAGTGTGATGTGGGAGATCAAGCGGATGTTTCCAAATCTCGACTGGTTTTCCGCAGTGAGCTACCACGTCATGGGGATTCCGACGGCGATGTTTACGCCGATCTTTGCGATTGCGCGGACGAGTGGGTGGGCGGCGCATGTGATGGAGCAGAGGGTGGATGGGAAGATTATTCGGCCGAGCGCGAATTACACCGGGCCAGAGGATGTGGCGTTTGTGGGGATGGGGGAACGGGTGTGAAAACGGCTTCGTGATCGTGTAAACATTTCTGCTTACAGCGGAGTAGTATGACAAGTGCAGAGTTGAAACGATGGCTGGCGAAGCAGGGTGCGCAATTCGGCGAGCAGAAGGGTTCTCACCTCAAGGTTTCACTGCATGGCAGAAGCACGATCCTGCCCATGCATCCGAGCAAAGAACTTGCTACGGGGACTGTGAACGCAATTAGGAAGCAGCTAGGTGTCAAGTAGTTGCGAAGGAGGAATATGCGTTATCCGGCGCGGTTCAGCCGCAGCGATGGAGTGATCGTTGTTAAGTTTCTCGACATTCCCGAAGCCATTACGCAGGGAGACGACGCGGGGGACGCTCGCCGCCAGGCCCTCGATGCGTTTGAAACTGCGCTCGACTTCTACTTTGAAGACGGCAGGGCGATTCCGTTACCATCGCCAGCCAAGCCGAGCCACAAATTGATCGAGCTGCCTCCCAGTGTCGCTGCAAAAATTCTTCTCCACAATGAGATGGTTCGACAGCAGGTGCGGCCCGTCGATTTAGCGAATCGGCTTGGCATACCGCGTCAGGAAGTGAACCGCATGCTGGACTGGCGTCACAACACCAAAATCGACACAACCGCCAAGGCCCTCAGCGCGCTCGGTAAGCGGCTTGAACTGCGTGTCGCCTAGCCTGGTAACGACAAAGGAACAATGTCCGCACACATCAGTAATGTCCGTCCGCCGTTCGACCAGCCCATCGTAGACATTGTCGACTATGTCTTTAATTACGAGATTCGGAGCGATCTCGCGTATGAGACGGCACGTTATTGTCTCTTGGATACGCTGGGCTGTGGTCTACAGGCGCTGGATTTTCCGGCTTGCACGAAGCTGCTGGGGCCGCTGGTTCCGGGGCTTTCGATGACCAATGGGGCGCGGGTTCCGGGGACGAGCTTTGAACTTGATCCGGTTGCGGCGGCGTTCAATATCGGCACAATTATTCGGTGGCTCGATTACAACGACACCTGGCTGGCGGCGGAGTGGGGGCATCCGAGCGACAACCTTGGCGGGATTCTTGCGGTCGCCGATTGGATGACGCGGAATGGGCACACGCTGACGATGCGCGACGTGCTGACGGCGATGATCAAGGCGCATGAGATTCAGGGCTGCCTGGCGCTGGAGAATTCATTTAACAAAGTTGGACTGGACCATGTGGTGCTCGTCAAAGTAGCGTCGACCGCGGTTGTCGCGCAAATGTTGGGCCTCACGCGCGAGCAGATTTTAAATGCTGTGAGCCTGGCGTGGGTCGATGGGCAGTCGCTGCGGACGTATCGTCATGCGCCGAATACGGGCTCGCGAAAGAGCTGGGCGGCGGGCGATGCGACGAGTCGCGCGGTGCGGCTGGCGTTGATCGCGCAGACCGGTGAGATGGGCTATCCGAGCGTGCTGAGTGCGAAGACGTGGGGATTTTATGATGTGTCGTTCAAGGGGCAGGAGTTCAGGTTTCAACGCCCCTACGGCAGCTATGTGATGGAGAATGTGCTGTTCAAGATTTCGTTTCCCGCGGAGTTCCATTCGCAGACCGCGGTGGAAGCGGCGGTTACTTTGCACGCGCAGCTTGCGGAGCGCGGCATGACGGCGGCGAACATCAAGCGCGTTACGATTCGCACGCACGAAGCGTGCATTCGGATTATCGATAAGCAGGGGCCGCTCCATAATCCCGCGGACCGCGATCATTGCATTCAGTACATGGTCGCGGTGCCGCTGATCTTTGGGCGGCTGACCGCGGAAGACTACGAAGATAGCGTGGCGAACGATGCGCGCATCGATGAGTTGCGAGCGAAGATTCTTTGCACGGAAGATACACAGTTTACGGCGGACTATCACGATCCTGAAAAGCGTTCGATTGCGAATGCATTGACGGTCGAGTTGAACGACGGGACATATCTGCCGGAGGTTGTGGTGGAGTTTCCAATCGGTCACCGGCTGCGGCGAGGTGACGGGATTCCGCTGCTGATGGAAAAGTTCAAGACCAACCTGGCGCGGCGGTTGTCGGCAGAGGCGCAGACGAAAATTCTTGGTGCGACGACGGAACAGGCGCAGCTTGAGGCGATGCCGGTGGATGAGTTTGTGGAGATGTTTGTGGTCCCCGCAGTGTAGGTGCGGGGACCGGGTCTTGGTCAGCTTGGAGCTATGAGCTATGGAGCGAAGAGGAAGAGCGGGGTCGTCTTCAGTTTCGAGTTAAGAGTGATGAGTCTCGAGAAACGTCATTGGATGGGGATGTCGATGATCTCGATAGTGAATGCGGGAACCGTGTGAATGTGGGTGAGTTGAAGGGTTGACGTGACCGGATGGATTGCGTCGGGTGAAGTGATGGAGTTGGTGGCCTGGTAACTGGCTGCGTGAAGGGTGGTCATCTTCGCAATGCCCGCCGGTAGACCTTCGATGGTTAGCGGCTGGGCAAGGTTGGAAGCGTTGACCAGCTTCAGATGCAGCGTATGTGTGCCGGAGGAGACAGTCGCGGAGTAAAAAAAGCGGTCGCCGGCACCTGTGAGTGTGGACCGTGCAGTGCCGTCGCCGACATGGCCGGCGAAGAGCGCTTGCGCGTAATAACTCGGCGAAGCATACGTGGTTAGAGCATCGAAGCCAATGAGGTCGGTGGGCCACTGCATGGCGCCTGGGTTCACGTTGACCAGCATCGGAGCGTAGCTGGAGATTTCAATCAGGTCCGAGTTGCGCTCCATCGAGGTCATCCATGCGGCGTCGCCGAGTGCGTCGCCGAAGTTGGGCGTGGGGCTGCCACTGCGTGTGGCCCACTCGCCGACAAAGACTTTAGGACCGTTGCGGGGCGCGTTGTCGTAGCGGTGGACGAGGTCGAACATTTCGGCAGGAGATTTGTAGTAATGGTCGTCGACGAGGTCGGGCTGTGCGGCGGGATTTTCGATCTTTTCGGGCGCGGTGATGATGATCTTGTACTGCGGATATTTTTTGCGGAGCGCGAGTGTGAACTGCTCGAAGCGCGCGGGGTAGCTGCCGGAGCGGTCGAACCCATCTTCGTTGCCGATCTCGATGTAATGCAGCGGGAAGGGCGCGGGGTGGCCGTCTTTGGCACGCTCGGCTCCCCATTTGGTGTCGACGCTGCCAGTGACGTATTCGACTTCGTCGAGCGCGTCCTGCACGTAGGGCTCGAGGTCTTTGCCGGGATTGATATGAACGCCCTTGAGCGAGTAGCCGGCATACACCGCGAGCACCGGTTCGATCTTCAGGTCTTCGGTCCATTCGAGAAATTCGAGCAGGCCAAGGCCGTCGGTCGACCAGTAAGTCCACGGCGCCTGATGGCCGGGACGGTCGACGAGCGGGCCGATGGTCTTCTTGAAGTCGTAGCGGTCGGCGATCTGGTCGCCTTCCAGATAGTTGCCGCCGGGCAGGCGCAGGAACTTTGGATGCATGGCCGCCATCCGCTCCATCAGGTCGGGGCGATTGCCGTTGGCGCGGTCCTTGTACGTCGGCGGAAAGAGCGAAACAAGTTGCAGCGAAAGTGTGCCGGGTTTCGCCACGGTGAGTTGCAGATGATTGGCGGCGGAGGGCTTCAACTCGCCGGTAGTCAGCGTGTAATCGTAGCGCGACCAGTCACCGGGCCGAAGCTCAACGTGGGCTTCGGCGAGCACCTTACCGGTGTCGTTGCCGATGAGCGCGGCGGTAAGCGGGCCGGGATTGGTGTCGCCGACTTTGGCGTAGAACGAGCCGCTGTATCTTGTGTGCGGACGCACCGCCATGCCCCAGTAGCCGTTGTTGTTGACACCGGCTTCGCTGCCTGCGGACGCTGCGTCGACTGTCAGCTTGAGGCTGGTAGGGAGCGCGGCGCTGGGGCCGCTGGTTTTATCGAGACCGTAGGAGGCGCGCGCGTTGCCGTTGCGCACCAGGCCCCATCCGCCCACGCCGTCCCAGTGCGCGCGGAAGGTGCGGTTGTCGACCATCTCCGCATACAGGCCGCCGTCGTAGGAGTGGTTGATCTCCTCGGTCATCAGGCCGTAGAGCATGGGGCTGACCGGCGTGACGATCGTCTTGGCGTCAATGGTGAGCTTCGCGGATGGCGCGGTTTGCGCAAAGGCCGGAACCAGGGGAGTCAATAGGAGAATGACGGCAAATGTGCGCTGGGCGAGACGGAAAGTCATGAAATAGTCCTCGCGGAGAATTGTATTCGACCGTTCAGGTTTTATCGTTACCATTCAATGCAGAATCTCGCCGTTCAGCGGTTCAGGCTTCATGTTCGGGTCATATAGCAATAGGGTTGATGGTGCATCGGGGTTCGGTTCCTGCACGCGGGGATGGACCTTGCGAATACCTATGCGGGCCTGTTGCATCGAAACATATGTGCGGCTAGTGCAGAGATTCTAGCCGGGTAGGCAATCCCGTCGCGCGTACGACCGGCGGAGACTTCAGGAGACAAGACACATGGGAAAAGCACTCAAGATCGTTGAAAAAGGCGTTGTCCTCGGAGCGAAGGCGGGATGGTCCGTATTCAACAAGCTGAACTCGATCAGCCCCAATGCATCGTTCACACCGAAGTGGTCGGATAAGCCGCTGCTGAAGAGCTACCAGAAAGAGAAGCCGCCCCTTGGCTGGCCGCGCACCACCGACTCCCTTTGCCCGCGCTGCGTGCCGGAGATTCGGCAGCAGATTATCGACGGCAAGCTGCCGCATGAGATTTTGCTGAACGAGAAGGTCGGCGAAATCAAGGCGCAGATCATCGAGCGCGATGGCCAGATCCTGATGGTGAAGGACTGCCCCGTACACGGTCATTTTGAAGACGTGATGTCGATCGACACGGCATTCTTCAAGCATCTGGAAGAGGTTTTTCCGGGGCGCGATATCCGCGCTCACAATGATGAGAAGCTGCACAACCACGGCACCTCGACCGTGACGCACGGCCGCGGCTCGGTGCTGACGATCGATCTGACGAACCGCTGCAACATGATGTGCGACCCCTGCTTCATGGACGCGAACCAGGTTGGATTCGTGCATGAGCTGACGTGGGACGAGATCAAGCTGATGCTCGACAACGCGGTCACGATCAAGCCCAAGCGCCAGATGTCGGTGCAGTTCTCGGGCGGCGAGCCTACGCTTTCGCCCTACTTCCTGGACGCTGTCGCCTATGCTCGTAAGGTCGGCTACACCTCGGTGCAGGCTGCGACCAACGGCATCGAATTCGCGAAGTCGAAGGAATTTTCGCGCGCTGCTGCCGACGCGGGGCTGCGCTATGCGTACCTGCAGTTCGACGGCATCGGCAACGCGGCGAACTCGCACCGCAAGGTTGGCAACTCGTTCGACGTGAAGCTGCAGGCGATCCATAATTTGCATGAGGCCGGCGTCGATATCGTTCCCGTCACCTGCATCATCAACGGCATCAATAACGAGCAGGTTGGCCGCATCATCGAGTTCGCGCTCGACAACCCGAAGAAGATCAACTTCCTCAGCTTCCAACCCGTTTCCTTCACAGGCCGCGACGAAGAGGTGTCCGACGAGCGCCGTATGGCGCAGCGTTATACGCTGTCGCATCTGGCGCACGACGTGAAGAACCAGACCGGTCTCGGCGAGCCCGTTCGCGACTGGTTCCCGATCAGCTTTATGTCGACCTTCTCCGACTGGGCCGATCTCGTACACGGGCCGGAACATGACTGGGGCCAGCTCTCCTGCGGTTGCCATCCGAACTGCGGTATCGGCATGGCGCTGATGATCGACAAGGAAACCAAGGAAGCTGTGCCCGTCACGGCGTTCCTGAATGCCGACCGTCTCGCCAAGGATATCGCTCGCGTGAACGATGCTTCGCGTGGCAAGTACCTCACGATGATTGGCGCGGGCCTTGCGCTGATTCGCAACTACATTCCTGCGAATGCACCGACCCACTTCAGCATCTTCTCGTTGCTGACGAAGTTCGATAAGTGCTTTGGCGCGACCGGGCGCGACTACGGTAAGGTCACCGGCGATCGCACCATGGACGACATCAAGAAGCGCCGCGCGGACCGCTGGAATTTCCTGTTCATCGCGGGAATGTGGTTCCAGGACCTGTTCAACTACGACTTCCGCCGCACCGAGCAGTGCATCATTCCGTACGCGACGCAGGAAGGCGAGATCAGCTTCTGCGCGTACAACACGGGTGTCGGCTGGCGCAACATCATCGAGAAGATGCACATGACGTCCTCCTTGACGAAGTGGTACGAGGAGCACGGACGGCATGAAATCTTCGCGGGCGGCAAGAAGGTTGGCCTGGAGAAGGAAGCGAAGTACGACCTCGTCCTCAACCAGGCGCATGTGGACTCGGCTGCGAACGACACGTTCGACAAGAGCGGCATTGCGAAGAATGCGCGTGAAGAGAAGATTCGCGCGCGCGATGCGAAGCTGAAACAGGACGCCGAGAACGCTCGCATGGCCAAGCTGTATCGCAAGGAAATCCTTCAGGAGCCGGAGATGCCGGGCGGCTTTGTGGCCATCGGCGAGATCGGTGGTCTGGGTGGGATCAGGCCCGCGGCTCCGGTCGGCAAGGTCGAGGTTGTCAGCAATATTGAAGAGACCGTGGCTGGAGACTAAGCGGATGGGACCGGTTCTGCAACATATGAAGGCCGCCCCGTTGGGCGGCTTTTGTACGATGCAACCTCGGTATCCCTAGCTCCGCCAGTGCAACTCCACCGGCCCCGCCAGCGGATGCTCGCCTTGCCCGGTCAGCCGCCGCTGCTTGAGCGCGAAGTACCACTTCGCCGGCTTGTCCGCATCGTCGATCAGCATCAGCCCCGGGTTCGACCGCAAACCCTGCGCCTGCTCGATCATGGTCTGCTGGTCCTGCTCGACGAACTTCGCCCCAAAGTACTTGGCAATCGGCGTGACGAAGGGTACGTAGTACCCAATATCCCACGCCGCCAGCACGTCGATCCGGCACGTAGACGCCGTCACCGGAGTCACCGTCGTCAGCGACGAAAACCAGCGCCGCTTCCCATTCTTCTCCGCCACAATCGTCTCGTACCGCCGGTTCGGCAGCACAAAATCGATCGTCGTCACCGGCTTGCCCAGCAGCTTGTACGGCGCGGAATTCGACGAAGGCGCGTGCGCCGACATCCGAAAACCCTCCGGCAGCGGCTCGAACTTCTTGGTCTTTTCATGGATACTCGCCGCGCTCCTCCACCACCACGCGCGATGCACAAACGGCCCATGCGCCGGGTCCATCAGCCCGATAATCCCGTGGTCGACATTGCACGGCAGGTCCGCCGTCAAATGCGCCGACCGAAACCGCTCCCCAAACTTCGGCAGCTCCGGGACGGCCGGCAGCGCGCCTAAATCCGTCACCCGGCCCGCCCCCGCAGGCGGCACATACACCCAGGCATACCCATCCCGCTCGACCACCGGAAACGAGTTCGCATAAATTTTGGTCGGCTCCAACCCATCGTGCGAGGTCAGCGACGGAATCTCCTGGCACTGCCCGCCGCATGGCTCAAACCGCCAGCCGTGATACTTGCACTGCACCGTCTCGCCGTCGAACCAACCCGCGGACAGCGGAATCCCGCGATGCGGGCACAGGTCGCGCATGGCAAATAACGCACCATCGTTCTTTCGCCCCAGCAGCATCGGAATCCCCAGCAGCGTGGTCGTTGCCGTCTCGCCCTTCCCCAGCTTTTCGGCTCGTACCGCCGGATACCAATCCCCAAACACCATCTCCGCCGCAGGGCCGGCAGTCGCGCCAAGCTGCACCAACTCCTGCCCCGCGCGAATTGGCTTCATTAAACCCACGGCCTAAAGTCTACAGGGAGGAACGCGAATCCCTTTGCGAAACTTGGCTCACTTCGCGACCTTTGCGTCAAGGTTTTTGCTCTCGCCGAAAGCGCCACGACTACACTAACCCCAATGCCTTCCGCGCCCACGAGACCGCGCTCCACGCTCCTCACCATCCTCCTGCTCTGGATCGCCTTCTACGCCAGCTTCACCCTCTTCACGCCTCCGCTGCTCGACGACGCCGACTCCGTCCACGCCGAAGTCGCCCGCGAGATGCTCCTCCGCCAGGACTACATCACCCTCTACGCCAACGGCATCCGCTATTTGGAGAAGGCACCGCTCCTCTACTGGTCGATGGCAGCCTGCATGAAGGTCTCCCAACTCCTCGGCGCAACTTCCCCGGACGCCCTCGCCGTAGCCGCTCGCCTCCCCCTCGCCTTCACCGTCCTCGCCCTCGCCCTCCTCGTAGAAGCCTTTGGCCGCCGAGCTTTCCGCAGCGCCCGCGCCGGACTCTACGCCGCGCTCATCATTCTCTCCAGCTTCGGCATCTTCATCTTCACCCGCATCACCATCCCCGACGCAGCCGTCTGCCTCTGGACTACCCTCGCTCTCTACGCCTTCTGGCGCACCGAAGAGCTCACACCCAACGCCGGGGTGGCCCATTCACCCAACGCCGGGGTGGCCCATTCATCCAACGCCGGGGTGGCCCATTCATCGCGCATCTTTTCGCGCGATGAGTGGGGAACCTCAACAGCCCGCCGTTACACGACCCTCTTCGCCATCGCCTGCGCCCTCAACGTCCTCACCAAGGGCCTGATCGGCGTAGTCTTCCCCATCGCCATCGTCGTGCTGTACCTCCTCCTCACCCGAGGCCTCCGCGGAACCCTGATCCGCATCCGCCAACTCCACCCCATCACCTCGCTCCTGATCTTCCTGGTCATCGCCGCACCGTGGCACATCCTCGCGGGCCTCGCCAACCCCACGCAAGGACACCCGACACCTTTCCACTTCATCAACGGCCACTGGCAAGTTCCGCTTCCCACCGACGGCAACGTTCGCGGCTGGTTCTGGTTCTACTTCATGAACGAGCACGTCCTGCGCTACCTCAACCTCCGTATCCCCCACGACTACGACACCGCCCCGCTGTGGCTGTTCTGGGGCCTCTGCCTCATCTGGATCATGCCGTGGTCGGCGTTCGCAGTCAAAGCATTCCAGTGGCGTCATCCGTTAAGTCACGTCATTCTGAAGACGGCAATTCAGCGAAAGAAAGCCCTCTACCTGTACCGGAAGTACGGCTTGCCTCTCCAACTCCGCGCTCCCCTTCTGTTCACGGTGTGGATCGCGTTCGTTCTCCTCTTTTTCTCGCTCTCAACACGGCAGGAGTACTACATCCTTCCCGCTCTGCCCGCAATCGCGGTCCTGACCGCAGGCTGGCTCGCTCAGGATGGAGGCAACTGGCAACCCGTTACCGAAAAAGCGAAGAAAATCCGCCGCGCCAACCTCCGCATCACCACCGTCCTACTAATCCTCGGCTCCCTCTTCGCCGCCGCGAGCGTCTACTTCCTTCTCCACACCAAATCCCCAGCCCCCAACACCGACCTCGCCACCCTACTCGCCCAAAACCCCGGCGACTACGCCCTCAGCATGGGCCACTTCCTCGACCTCAACGCGCAAGCCCTCGGACTCTTTCGCTTCCCGTTAGCCCTCGCCGCTCTCAGCCTCTTCCTCGGCCCCCTCGCGAGCTTTATCCTCCGCAAGGAGGCCAAGCCCCATGCAGCCACCCTAGCCCTCGCCGCCGGAGCCTTCGGCTTCCTGCTCGCCGCGCATCTTGGCCTCCAAACCTTCGCCCCCGTCCTCACGTCAGCGCAGCTCGCCAAGCAAATCGCTCCGCAAGTCCAGTCCGGCGACCTTGTCGTCATCCACGGCGAGTACGAAGCCGGTTCCACCCTCGGCTTCTACCTCCAGAGAAACGACATCCACATCCTCGAGGGCCGCAGCTCCAACCTCTGGTACGGCAGCTTCTTCCCCGACGCGCCGCCCATCTTCGAAACCCCCGCCACTATCGCGCAAAAATGGCCCGGCCCACAGCGCATCTTCATGTGGCAATCCACCACGGACGAGCCCCGCAACCTCCCCAAGCTCCCCGGCCCGGTCTACATCCTCGCCACGGGGGGCGGAAAAGAAATCGTCAGCAACCAACCCAATAGGTAAGCTTTTCCTCAACCCCGCTTTTGCCTTATTCACTATTCACTACTAACTCTTCACTGGTGCCCTATGCCCTGCGATCCGCAAGAACTCCGCCACGTCCCGCTCTTCTCTCTGCTCGACGACGATGAACTCAGCGTTCTCGCCTCGCACGTCGAGCTTCGCGAATTTGCCGCCCGCCAGCGCATCTACAAAGCCGGCGAGAACAGCGCCGGCGCCTACGTCGTCCTCACCGGCGCCGTCCACGTCACCATCGTGGACGCCGATGGCCAGGAAGTGCTTGTCGAGGAGCCGCACCACGGCGAAATCTTCGGCTTCGCCTCCATGCTCGAAGGCACGGCGCACCAGACGACCGCCGTCGCCGCCGTCCCCACCACGTGCCTCGAAGTCGACCGCGAAGATATCGCCGTGCTGGTCGAAAAGAAACCCATGGCCGGCCTCGACATGCTCACCGTCCTCGCCCGCCAGATGCACGCCTCGCAACAACTGGTTCGCGCCCGCGCCGCGCGCAACTCCAACGACCTCATCGAAGAAGAAATGACCTTCGGCCAGCGCATCGCCGACAAGGTCGCCTCCTTCGGCGGCTCGTGGACGTTCATCATCACGTTCCTTGCGGTACTCATCATCTACGTCACGGCAAACGTCGCTCTTGGCCGCCACGCCTGGGATGTCTATCCGTTCATCCTTCTGAACCTGTTTTTATCGATGCTCGCGGCGATCCAGGCGCCGGTCATCATGATGAGCCAGAACCGCCAGGACACCAAGGACCGCGTCCGCGGCGAACTCGACTTCGACGTCAACCGCCGCGCCGAGACGGAAATCCAGGGCCTCTCCCGCAAGCTCAACCAGCTCGCCGAAAAGCTCGCGGACATCGACGACCACCTCCGCGGCCCCAACGAACCCCGCCGCAACGACGAGCCCCAGGGATAAGCTCGTCTTTCGGAGTAGAAGGGGCCTTCAGGCCCCTGTTCACGCCCCTGCACAGAACCGGCTTCAGCCGCGGGCTCTCGCCCGACCCCGCACAATCCTGGCGGGCGGTCCTTCGCACACTCTGCGAAAGGGCAGGGGCACCGCGCTACGCTTTACGCTCTGCCCTCTCCAGCTTTCCCCGCCGCAGCCGAAACCGCTCTCCGCGCCACACCACCGTATCCCCGGCAAAACTCCACATCCACAACCCCAACCCAAATAAATCCCGCACCGGCAGCAGCCAGATATTGCGCAGCACCTGCCCATCCTGCAAAATCCCCACGCCGACAGTGAGCGCCACGCCGACCCTTACCAGCAGCGCCAGGCTCAACAGCGAAAAGCTCCACAGCGCGCCTCCGCTCGCCACCACCGTCGCCAGCGCCCACGGCAGCACATACGTCACGCCCAGTCCCGCATATCCCCACCGCCGCGAGTCGCGAGTCGATCGCGCCCACCGCAACTGGTGCTCGCAAAATCCGCACAACGTATACGCCGGCACCGCCGTCTCGACCACCTCGTTCACCAACTCAACCCGCATCCCCGCCGCCGCAATCCGCGCGCCAATCTCGTAATCATCGGCGAGACATTCGACCAGCGACCCCAACCCTCCAGCCGCCGCCAGCGCACTCTTCGTCGTCGCCAGCGTCGACCCCAACCCAAACCGGATACCACCTTCCAGCACCCGAGCCGTCAACACTCCGGGCATAAAATCGGTCGCAATCCCCAGCGCCTCCAGCCTCGACCAAAGCGTATTTTCCGCCCGCCCAATATACGGGGCCGTCACCAACCCGACGCCCGCATCCGCGAGTGGCGCCATCACGCGCTCCAGATACCGCGGCGAAACCAGAATATCGCTGTCATTGATAATCACATGCTCGAACCGCGCCTCCGGCAGCATCTGCGTCAGATTCGAAACCTTGCCGCTGGTCCCCAGCCGCAGCGGGCATTCCACCAAGCGAATCGCCACCTCGGGATACTCCACCCGCAGCCGCGCCACCTCCGCAATGGCCGCATCCTCCAGCGAATTCACCCCAAACAGCAGTTCGAACTCGCCCGCATACACCTGCTTGCAGTGGCTCACAAACGCTGCATAGGTCCGTGCGTCCGCACCCTTGACCGGCTTCAGAACCGAAACCCCCGGTGCAAACTCACTCGCCTTCGCCGCCCCGCGCCACCGCCGCTCAAAGTCCCGCGCCCCCCACAGCGCGATCACCCCATACGCCATCCCGCTCGCAGTCAACAACCCCGCAACAATCTCAACGACGAGCGACAGCGTTTCCATAAGAAGAGTGTAGAGGGGAGAAAGCCAATGAGAGCATGTCGATGAAACGTTCGAGCGCTGCTTGTTCGTTCAAAACTCCGCTGGTCTCGAGATAAACTGGAACGGCCTACTTGCCAGGTTGCAGCGGTACCAGGATCGGGCGGCCTCCGGGTCACCCAATGACTCCGAAGGCCGTGCCGAGGTAAGGAGGTGAGGCCGATGGAACATGACGAGGAGCACTCCTGGCTCCGACTGCTCATCACGATTGCCATTGATTGGCGTCTCGTGATTGCCGTCATTCTGTTGCTTCTGCTGCTACTGAGGAAGTAGCTCAACCGTCAGGGCTGGCATGCAACCGGCCCTGACTTCTTCTACATTTGATGCTGGCGCCGCCAGAAAGTCAACATTTGTTCCGCGCTTCGGGGCCGCCATAATTCGCTGCGCTCTACACTCTAACCCCGTTTTACTCGTATCGAAGAGCATCGATCGGGTCCAAATTCGCCGCCTTCCAAGCCGGATAAATCCCAAATACCAGCCCGATCGCGCACGAACACAGGAACGCGGCCAGCACCCACAGCAGGCTCACCTGGCTCGCAATCAGATAATGCAGCCCAAACCCGATCACCGATCCCAGCATGATCCCCACCACACCGCCCACCGCGCACAGCACGATCGCCTCCAGCGTGAACTGCATCAGGATGATCTGCTTGGTCGCCCCAATCGCCTTCCTCACGCCGATCTCGCGCGTCCGCTCCGTCACGCTCACCAGCATGATGTTCATCACGCCGACGCCGCCCACCATCAGCCCCACCGCGCTCAATCCGAACATCAGCGCAAACAGGCTCCCCGAAATCTGGTTCCACAACTTCGTAATCGAGTCGGAACTGAAAATCGCAAAGTTGTCCGGCTTCTCGTTCGGGACCTTGCGCCGCCGCCGCAGCATTTCGGTAATTTCGTCCTGCACCAGGTCCTTGTTCTTCTGGTCGTCGAACTTAGCGCTGATCCAGTAATCCAGCACCTCGGGGTGCAGCTTGTGAAACGTCGAGATCGGAAAATACGCATAGCTGTCGTTCGGGTTCTTTCCGCCGCCGAACGCCGTCTTCTGCTTCTCGAAAACCCCCACCACGGTAAACGTCCGCCCCGCGATAACCACGCTCTGTCCAATCGGATCCACCGCTCCAAACAGTTCATCCGCGACGTCATGGCCCAGGACAGTGACGTCAGCCGCTCGCTGCTGGTCATTATCGGTAAAGAACCGCCCGTTCGAAATCACCTTGTCGTACACCGTCATGCTGGAAGGCGTGTCGCCCTCAAGCGACACGTTGTCCGCCTGCCGCTGTCCAAACTTCGCCACCACCGACCCGGCCTTGAACTGGTAGTTCGTATATTGCAACGACGCGCTGGCCGCGATCACATGCGGCAGCTTGGCCATCTCCAGCATGTCGTCGTAGGTCAACTGCTTGCGCCCCAGCATCTCCGCCGTCGGCCGCACCCCGATCACCGGGAACCGGAACACCCACAGCACGTTCGTCCCAAACGACGCCACCAGGTTCGACACCGACGTATTCAGCCCATTGATGACCGACGAAATCGTAATCACCGTCATCACGCCGATCACAATGCCGAGGATGGTCAGCGCCGACCGCAGCTTATTCGCGCGCAGCGTATCCAGGGCCATTCGTACCGATTCGCGTTGGTCTGCAGCTCGCATTAAAATTCACTCCGCAACGCCACAATCGGGTCCAGATCGGCCGCCTTGCGTGCCGGATACACCCCGAAAAACACACCCACCGAAACGGCGACGAACAGGCCCGCAAAGACGCTCCACACCGCGATCGTCGCCGGGAATCCCGCAACCAACGCCACCATCTTGGCCGCGCCCACGCCTAAAATTACACCGATAGCTCCGCCCAGCAGCGCCATCGTCGCCGACTCCATCAGAAACTGCATCATCACATCGCCACGCCGGGCCCCCAGCGCTTTGCGGACACCAATCTCGCGCGTTCGCTCCGTCACGCTCACCAGCATGATGTTCATAATCACGATGCCGCCCACCACCAGCGAAATCGCCGCAATCGCAATCGCCACGCCGCCGATGCTCTTCGTAATCTGCGAGAACAGCCCAGCCAGCGCGCTATTGGTTTCGAGCGTAAAACTGTCGTCCTCGCCCGGGCGATCGTGCCGCATCCCGCGCATCACAACCCGCGCCTGCTCGCTGGCCGTTTCCATCGCGTCCGCACCCTTGGCGGACTTCGCATAGATCGTCACTGACTTCATCGTCCCGTACGTCTTCTGGTACGCGGTCAGCGGCACCGCAACCCAGTTGTCCTGGCTCTGCCCCAGCGTCTTGCCCTGTTTCTCGCCCAAGCCGATGATGGTGTACGGCACGCCATCCACGCGCAGGTCCTTGCCGATCGGGTCTTCGCCCTTCAGCAGGTTGTCCTCGATGTCCGCGCCGATCAGCGCCACATGCGCCGCATGGTCTTCATCCGCCTGCGTCAGGCCGCGTCCCTCGACGATGTCCAGGTTCTGCATCTCGGGCATCAGCGCGGTATACCCCCGCACCTGCGTGTCGGTGCTCGATTGCGAGCCGAACACGATCTTTCCCGTCGTGCTCTGAAACGCCCCCACCTGCACGCACGCCGTGCATCCAGCCTTCACGGCCTGGTAATCCTCGAGCGAAATCACCTTGCGCTTCTGGTACTTCAAATATTCCTTGTAGCTCGTCGTAAACGCCGGCTGCTGCGAGATCGTGAACACATTCGCGCCGACGCGATTGATCTTGGTCGCGACATAATTGTTCGCTCCATTGATCAGCGTGACGACAGCAATCACCGCTGCCACGCCGATGACGACGCCGAGCAGCGTCAACACCGTCCGCAACTTGTTCGCCCATAACGATTGCAGGGCTATCCGGAATGCCTCTTTGGTTTCCATGAAACGTTCTATCAGTCTACAGCGCACACCGCGTCAAAGACATATACGTGTGACGAATGCCGCCAGTTCCCGTCGAGACCAACTCAAACCCTCGGGGTGACCCATCTTCGCCGCGCTTTTTGCGGCTAAGGTGGGCGTCGCGCAACCGCTTTCCCCGGTTCGGCTCACAACTCCCGCCCGAAGATCGCGTCGCAGCAA
>Ga0207933_1000367_pt1 | contig 45331 bp, 36 predicted proteins | sample NGESurdeep092012_4_FD_184488 | JGI IMG/M metagenome (GOLD analysis project Ga0207933, IMG submission 184488) | Arctic peat soil microbial communities from Barrow, Alaska - NGEE Surface sample F53-3 deep-092012 (SPAdes) | ecosystem: Environmental > Terrestrial > Soil > Wetlands > Peat ... | reverse complement strand
GCTTATCCATAGAAAAACCCAGTTCATCGGCTAACCCTTGCAATAATCGACTGAAGTACTCGGAGGAATGCCCGCCGGACCATGGCGCAATTGCTCCTTCATTAAGCGTGAGCGAATCATCTGGAATGACCAACTCTTGATCAACTTCCAATCTGGTTCCGATCCCCGTGCATTCGGGGCAGGCGCCAAATGGCGAGTTGAAAGAGAACGAGCGAGGTTCCATCTCTTCGAAGGAAAGTCCGCAATCATGGCACGCCATATGTTCGCTAAAAATGCGTTCTTTCTCGGGGTCGCTAGCTTTCGCATCGACGAAGTCCAAAACCACCACGCCACTAGAAAGTTTGAGCGCCGTTTCGATGGAATCGGTGATTCGAGATTTTGATTCCTTCTTGACTGCAAGTCGGTCGATAACAACTTCAATTGTGTGTTTCTCTTGTTTCTTAAGTTTGGGTACTTCATTGAGCGGGTAAACAGTGCCATCCACTCGCGCTCTGGAATAACCCTGAAGGGTGAAATCGGTAAAGAGATCGACAAATTCACCTTTTCGTTCGCGAATAACGGGGGCCAGAACCTGGAAGCGAACGCCTTCATCTAAATCAAGAATCTGATCAACGATATTTTGTGGTGTTTGGCGCGCAATCGCTTTACCGCAATTTGGGCAGTGCGGTTTTCCGGCGCGTGCAAAGAGTAGGCGCAGGTAGTCATAAACCTCGGTAATAGTTCCAACAGTAGAACGGGGATTTCGGTTGGTCGACTTCTGATCGATGGAAACAGCAGGTGACAACCCCTCTATGAAATCGACATCGGGTTTGTCCATCTGGCCCAAAAATTGACGGGCATATGCCGAGAGCGATTCGACATAACGCCGTTGTCCCTCGGCAAAAATCGTATCGAAGGCAAGTGAAGATTTGCCCGATCCAGAAAGACCGGTAAAGACAATCAAGGCATCACGAGGCAGATCTAATGATACATTTTTCAAATTGTGCTCACGGGCACCACGAATAATGAGGCGGTCAGTGCTCATACTCCAGCCTCCTCCATTCCTCGTAGTTCGCGCTTGAGATCGCGTAATTCATCGCGGAGCCTTGCCGCCAATTCAAATTGCAGTTCCGCGGCGGCTGACTTCATCTGATCTGTCAGCGATTCTATGAGAGCGAGCAACTCTTGTCGCGGTAGCGATACCCCTGAAAGCCTTTGATGTTTGATAGCGGGGGTCTGATTGGATTTATTTTTAGCTCCATGGGTAAGGGTGCGGGTATCTTCGGATTCTTTTGTAATGAGATCGGTAATGTCGGCAATCTTTTTGCGAAGTGGAGTTGGATCAATCCCATTTTCAAGGTTGTACGCGACTTGTTTTGTGCGACGCCTATTAGTTTCATCAATAGCTTGCGCCATCGCATTGGTGACATTATCGGCGTACATGTGGACTTCACCTGAAACATTTCGAGCGGCTCGGCCAATCGTTTGAATGAGCGAAGTTGCCGACCTAAGGAATCCCTGCTTATCGGCATCCAAGATTGCAACGAGTGACACCTCTGGAAGGTCTAACCCCTCGCGCAAAAGGTTGATTCCGATCAAGACGTCGTACACGCCGGAACGAAGCTCGCTCAATAACTCAACCCGCCGCAATGTATCGACCTCGGAGTGAAGATAACGAACTCGCACACCCAGACCCAGCAAATAATCTGTTAAATCCTCGGACATTTTCTTAGTCAGCGTAGTGACAAGAACGCGTTCATTTCGCTCCGCACGTAGCCGTATTTCGGCAACGAGATCATCAATCTGCCCCTTCACCGGTTTGAGAATAATCGCCGGGTCGATCAAACCGGTAGGACGGATCACCTGTTCGACGACATCATTGTTAACTTTTTCAAGTTCATACTTGCCAGGAGTAGCAGAGAGATAGACGGTCTGCCCCTTACGTTCAAGAAATTCATCGAAACGAAGTGGTCTATTGTCCAGTGCGCTCGGCAATCTAAAGCCGTGTTCAACCAAGGTGCGCTTTCGCGAGGCATCCCCTGCGTGCATGGCGCCTATCTGCGGAACACTCACATGGGACTCGTCAATGACCATGAGGAAGTCCTCTGGGAAGTAGTCCAGCAAGCAGTTTGGCGGAGAACCTGGACCGCGGCCATCAATATGGCGTGAGTAGTTTTCGATGCCACTGCAGAATCCAAGTTGTTGCATCATCTCAATATCAAAGGTAGTTCTCATCCGAAGGCGCTGTGCCTCAAGCAGCTTGCCAGCTCGTTCAAATGCAAGAACAGCAACTTCCATCTCATCATTAATGGCAGCGATTGCTCGTTTCATGGTTTCATCGCCAGCTGCATAATGTGAAGCTGGAAAAATATATATCTCCTGTTCGTCTCGAATGATTTCTCCGGTGAGCGGATGCAAAGTCATAATCTTTTCGATTTCATCACCAAACATCTCAATCCGAATTGCATGCTCCTCATACATTGGGATAATTTCGATCGTATCGCCACGCACTCGGAATGTCCCCCGCTCAAATGCCATATCGTTTCGTTTGTATTGCACATCGACAAAGCGCCTGAGTAGTTGATTACGTTCAATGGAATCACCGACACGTAGCCGAATCATTCGATCGACATATTCCTGTGGCGTACCTAGACCATAGATGCACGAAACAGTAGCAACAACGATTACATCACGACGCGTTAGCAATGAATTAGTCGCCGAGTGACGAAGTCGCTCTACCTCCGCATTGACTGAAGAATCTTTCTCAATAAAGGTATCTGATTGCGGTACATAAGCCTCGGGTTGGTAATAGTCATAATACGAAACGAAATATTCAACGGCATTGTTCGGTAGTAACTCTTTAAATTCATTTGCCAATTGCGCAGCCAAAGTTTTATTTGGCGCCAAAACCAGAGTCGGCCGCTGCAATTGCTCGATCAACCATGCAGTTGTTGCAGACTTTCCCGTTCCCGTCGCGCCGAGCAGAACTACATCCTGCTCCCCCGCCTGGATTCGCCTGGTCAGTTCTGCGATTGCTGAAGGTTGGTCCCCGGAGGGCGTGTAATCACTGATGACCTCAAAAGGTTTGACCTTTCGCTGTAGATCACTAATAGGACGCATCACTGACCCAGCCGCACTGGAAAGAGACGATCTTCATAAAGATTTTCTACCTGTCGGAGTAAATCATCTTTGGAAGATTCATTTACGATAATCGCATCAGCAATCGCTTCGCGCTGCGCATCATTCGCCTGCACGTTGAACCGCTCACTTACCTGATAATCCTTCATCCCCCGTTCAACGAGCCTAGCTCGACGAATCTCTTCGCGGGCGCTCACGGTGATGACAAAGTTAAATGGATAGTCGTAGGCACTTTCTGCCAAGAGTGGAATTTGGCTTACAAGAATTGCGCCCTCTGCCAGAGTCAGAATAACCTCCTCAAATGCGATACGAATTTTCGGGTGAATAATCGCCTCTAAATCTTTTCGAGCGATGTCATCGCGGAAGATAATCTCTGCCAAATGAGCGCGATCTAAATTACCATTACGCAGAACGTCATCGCCAAAGCGCACAAGAATCTCATCGAATCCTTCAGTACCCCGCTCAACGACATCCCGGGCTAATTGATCAAAATCCAATACCTGCGCTCCAAGGTCGGAAAAGTATTCGGCCGCAAGAGACTTGCCAGAACCGATCCCACCTGTCAACGCAACGAGAAGCACCTTATAAGCCTACCGAACGCCACTGACAGAGGCTCGGGGAAGATTTACTCATCCGTGCCAGTACCGTGCCAGTACCGTGCCAGTACCGTGCCAGTACCGTGCCAGTATCGTGAAATGTAAAAGACCCCGACATATCGTCAGGGCCTTGAACTCTATCGAGGTGTTATTCAACAACCTCTTCGGCAGCCGGCGTGGCTGCAGCATCTGCGGCCTTCGCCTCGGACTTCTGTTTTTTGTGCGCAAGGAAACGGCTCTGAGCTTCAGCATACTGACGCTCCCACTCCTCGCGTTGACTTTCAAAACCAGGGCGCCATTCTTGCGAATCAGCATCAAAACCCTCTGGGTAAATGAAGTTACCCTCGGCATCATAACGAGCAGGCATTCCATATTGGCTTGGATCGAATGCTTCGATCTCAACCTCGTGGCCTTCGTTTGCTTGCTTCAAAGAGAGTGAGATACGGCGGCGCTCGAGATCGATATCAATGATCTTTACAAATAGTTCATCGCCAACTTGAACAACTTGCTCTGGAATTTCGACGTGGCGTTCAGCCAACTCGGAAATGTGAACCAGACCTTCGATTCCTTCAAAAACTCGGATAAAGGCACCAAAAGGAACCAGTTTCGTTACTTCACCAGGAACAACTTGGTTGATGGTGTGAGTGCGAGCAAATGCTTGCCATGGATCTTCTTGCGTTGCCTTGAGTGATAGTGAGACACGCTCACGCTCGAAATCAACTTCAAGGACTTCAACAGTTACTTCATCGCCTACTTCGACAACTTCACTTGGGTGGTCAATATGCTTCCACGAAAGTTCAGAGACGTGAACCAAACCATCAACGCCACCGAGATCGACGAATGCACCAAAATTAACAATCGAGGAAACGACTCCAGTACGAACCTGTCCCTTAGTGAGTTGATTCAAGAATGTGGTGCGAGATTCTGATTGAGTCTGCTCAAGATATGCACGACGAGATAGAACGACATTGTTACGGTTCTTATCTAATTCAATAATTCGACATTCAACTTCCTTGCCGATGTAAGGCGTTAAGTCGCGTACCCGGCGCATTTCAACTAGTGATGCTGGCAAGAAGCCGCGGAGACCAATATCAACAATCAAGCCACCCTTAACAACTTCGATGACCAAACCTTTGACGACTTCGTCGCGTTCCTTTTTGCCTTCAATCTCTCCCCAGGCACGCTCATATTGAGCACGCTTCTTGGAAAGGATCAAACGACCTTCTTTATCTTCTTTCTGAAGGACGAGTGCTTCAACACGATCCCCAAGTTTTACGATCTCTGATGGATCGATATCGTGACGGATCGAGAGTTCACGAGAAGGAATTACGCCTTCAGTTTTATATCCAATATCGAGGAGAACCTCTTCGCGATCAATTTGTACAACGATTCCAGAGACTAGATCCCCATCGTTGAAATTCTTAATTGTGCCTTCGATTGCGGCTAGAAAATCTTCTGCACTGCCAATGTCATTTACTGCGTGAATGGTACTCAATTTGCTCCGTAGGGATAGAAAGTCGAAGTCTGTAAATCTCGCACGACGCGCGAAAGGCTAAGGGTACTTACCCCAAGAATGTGGGTCAAACTCGCAAAGTGACTCATGGACTAGACTTACGGTCGTGCGGGCATATTGGGTGATTTTGCGAAATCCCAGGGCTTTGGCGATGATGTTAGCCGCCTTCCCAGCACGCCTTGCTTATGGAATGGTCGGACTTGATATCTATTTCAAAGTTCATGGTGATACCCACTCAATTGCGCTCGCAGGACTGGCCGCGGGAGCCAATGGAATTGTTGGCTCGCTAAGTACCGGTTTCCGAGCTGCGGTCATTGATCGCCTCGGTCTTAAGATCCCGCTACGAGTTTTTGTTCCTTTCTATGCCGTCGCACTCGCCTCATTAGACGCCTGTCATGGCGCAAAACTCTTAATTATTTTCTCAGCCATGCTGGGTGCCACGGCTCCGCCAATTAATCTTTCCGTAAGGCCCATGTGGCGCACGGCAGTTCCTGAAGAGCAATATCGAACCGCAATTGCCATCGACACCGCATCGATGAACCTTGGTGTGGTGCTTGGCCCAGCCTTAGCAACTGTATTAGCCCTATCGGGTCATCCAAGTAGTGGATTGATTACAACAGCCTGTTTAATTCTAATTGGAGGAATTTCACTGTCATTACTTTCATTCACTAAGCAATGGCGACCCGAACAACGAGAATCGGGAGGTCAGACCCTACTCAAGACTGCAGGCTTTAGATTGCTCATTGCCGAGGGAGTTCTGATCGGTTTTGGAACCGGCAACTATCAAATCGCAATCCCCGCCATCAGCTCGCTACACAATGAGCCTAGATTTGCTGGGCTAGCATTTGGCACCACAGCTGCGTTATCGATATTTGGCAGTCTGGTCGCTGGCTCTTTAGGCAGGCATATTGCTCCCGTTGCAGGTTTCAGGATCATTTATCTCTTCTGGTTCATGGCCACGATTCCACTGGCCTTTGCAAACCCGGGTTGGTCACTCTTACTTGTGCTCTCGCTCTTCGGTTTTATTGGTGGCGCGGAACAAGTTTTTTACTTAGAACAACTTGAAGTAATCAGACCTCGAGGTAGCGCAACGGCTGCAATTGGATGGCTCTGGACAACCGAAGGTACTTTTGCGGCGCTGGGGCAGTCAAGTGGTGGCTACATTTCGCAACGCTTTTCACCGCACGTCTGCTTTGCAATTACAACATTAATGTTCGGAATAGGTTTTGCGTTGATCATCTTTGGGAAAAGATGGATAAAACCATTTGACCGCTCGGCACATTAATAATCAATGCGCAGCTAAATCCCAACTAGTACCGATACCAACATTGACTGAAAGCGGAACCGACAATTGAGCCGCTGATTCCATCTCGCGGTGAACCAGGGCAGTGAGAGCATCGGCTTCACCCGGAGCTATTTCAAAGATAAGTTCATCGTGTACTTGCAAAAGTAAACGTGAACCAAGAGATTCAGCTCGGATTGCTCGTACCACATTGAGCATTGCCACTTTGATAATGTCCGCAGCTGACCCTTGAATTGGCGCATTAAGCGCCATACGTTCTGCAACTTCTCTCCGTTGCCTATTATCACTCGATAGATCAGGGAGGTAGCGGCGGCGGCCCAAAATAGTTTCGGTATACCCTTTGGCACGAGCTTCTTCAACCACGCTCTTCAAATAATCTTGAATCCCACCAAAGCGTTTAAAGTATTGATGCATCAACTCTTGGGCGTCCCCGGGTGAAAGATTAAGTTGTTGCGCCAACCCATAGGACGACAAGCCATAAGCCAATCCATATGACATTGCTTTAATTTTGCGACGCATTTCTGGATCAATATCTTTAATTGGTACTCCAAATACTTGAGACCCAACGGTGCTATGCAAATCTTCGCCACTTTTGAAGGCAGCAATCAATCCCGCATCTTTCGAGAGGTGAGCCATGATTCGCATCTCGATTTGGCTGTAATCGGCGGTGAGAAGCGCCTCATAAGGTTTGGCTGCAACAAAACAATCTCGGATCCGACGCCCCTCTTCAGTGCGAACCGGTATATTCTGCAAATTTGGATCAGTCGATGACAGGCGCCCGGTCGCCGCAACGGTCTGCTGGAAAGTCGTATGAATCCGTCCATCTGGCGCAATTGCGGATAACAAGCCATCAATCGTTGTTAGCAATTTACTAGTTTCTCGGATTCGCAAGAGATGGCGCAAAATAGGATGTCCAGTTTTTGCAAACAAATCTTCGAGGCTTTCGGCGTCGGTAGTAAAACCCGTCTTAATCTTCTTGGTCTTCGGCAGATTGAGTTCATCAAAGAGCACAACCTGCAACTGTTTTGGCGACGCAACATTAAATTCATGACCGACGACTTGATGTGCCGCGATTGTTTCGCGCCTAACTTCACTGGCAAAGAATGAACTTAAAGATTCAAGTTTCTTGCGATCGACAGCAATGCCCAATTTCTCCAGATGTGCAAGTTCAAACATTGTGGGCATTTCAAGATCACTCAAAAGGTTAGTTAGTCCGCGTTTTGCAATCTCATTTCGAAGAAGAGGAACTAACTCGAAAATTACTCGAGCAAGCACTGGGTTGAAGGTAGAAAATAAATCTTGTGAGTCTTCGTTCACCGATACTTCGAGGAAGCGCTCGGCTAAATCGGTGAGTTCTAGATTTCTGCCTCCTGGATTAATAAGATAGGCGGCGAGTTCGGTATCAAAGACAATCCCCGCCATTTCCTCAGATTTCAGTAAATACTTTGCATTGTGAACCCACTTAGGCAGCGCCGGATCCGTGATCCACTTACCCGCAGGTTCATCGACTTTATAAACCTCCGATTGCGAGAGAGCAACCGAAAATCCTCCGCCCTGAAGTAGCCCTGGCGCATAAATTGCGATGGGATCGGTTCTGCCGGATAACTTATCATCAAGGTCAGATGCGGAAATTGTCTGGATCTCTGAATTATCCATCGCGGGGGTCGCGATCACTTTCGCCCCGACTAAGGAGTGAATTCGATCTTTTAGTGCTTTAATTTCCAAGAGATCAAGAAGCGAATCAATTTCCGATATCTTCGGCCCATTCCAGGTTAAATCTTCGATAGAAATATCAATCATTAGATCATGACGTAGCGCCGTGAGTTCCCTGTTAAGCAATACCGTGGCGATATTAGCCCGCAGTGATTCGCCAACTTTTCCAGGAATTGTGCCCATTGACTCGATCAACTCTTTGAGTGAACCAAACTCTTGAATCCATTTGGTTGCCGTTTTTTCTCCGACACCTGGAACCGACGGTAAATTATCACTGGGATCTCCCCGAAGCGCAGCGAAATCTGGATATTGAGTCGGAGTTAATCCGTATTTTGAAGTGATCGCTTCTGGCGTCATTCGAGCGAGTTCGGTGACCCCTTTCTTTGGATAAAGGACGGTTACATCGTGATTGACCAATTGGAATGCATCTCGGTCACCAGTACAGATAAGTACTTCAAAGCCATCGGCTGCGGCCCGTGTTGAAAGCGTTGCGAGAATGTCATCTGCTTCATAGCCCTCCATGGCGAATTGGTGAATGCCCAGGGCTGATACAAATTCGTTTAAATAGGAAAGTTGAGAACGAAATTCATCCGGGGTGGCAGCTCTCGTTGCCTTGTACTCAGGAAAGATCTGGGTGCGAAATGTTTTTCTGGAAACATCAAAGGCAACGGCAATATGCGTGGGCGCCTCTTGTGTAATGAGATTCACCAACATTGATCCAAAGCCATAAATTGCATTGGTCGTCTGGCCTTTGCTGCTTCTGAAGTTTTCGGCCGGAAGGGCATAGAAGGCGCGGTAGGCCATCGAATGACCATCAATAAGTAGCAGCCTTTTCATCCCTACGATTCTAGGGCTTTTTTAATTCGCCGAAAATGATTCCGCGGGCATAAGTCCTGAGGGATAAGTCATCAGGATAAGATTCCATCATGACTGATTTCTTGAAAATGATAAATGTCCGTGGCATAGGAGCACTTGACCACAAGATGGGCATTGAAATTATCGAAGCCTCCCCCGAGCGAATCGTCGGCACAATGCCGGTTGAAACCAATACTCAAGCATTTGGTTTACTTCATGGTGGCGCAAATCTTGTATTGGCCGAACTACTTGGATCGCTAGGTGCATGGCTCCACGCAGGCGGAACGAAGCGAACTGTTGGAGTTGACATCAATGCCACTCACCACAAATCTGCCACGAGCGGAATCGTGATAGGCGTCGCCACTCCAGTATCACGTGGGCGAACCTTGGCTTGCTATGAAATCGTAATATCAAATGAGGCTGGGGAGCGAACCTGCACGGCACGCATCACTAGCCTCATTTTAAACGATAAGTAACGAACTGACGTATCCCTAACCTCCGAGATAAGCCTTTGTAACTTCAGGATTTGAAATAAGATCCTTCGCATTGCCACTGAGTTTAATATTTCCAGATTCAAGGACATATGCTCGATGGGCAACATTGAGCGCGGCAAGGGCATTTTGCTCCACAAGAAGAATTGTTGTTCCCTGTTGGTTAATCTTCGTTATAGTTTCAAAGATCATATCGACGAGTACGGGTGCTAATCCCATTGATGGCTCATCCAAGAGAAGAAGTTTAGGTTTTCCCATTAACGCGCGACCGACAGCAAGCATCTGTTGCTCCCCACCGCTCATCGTGCCCGCCTTCTGATGAATACGCTCTGCTAGGCGCGGAAAAAGTTCCAACACTCGTTCGCGGTCAGCAGCAATCCCAGCCTTGTCGTTCCGCAAAAAGGCACCTAAATCAAGATTCTCTGCAACGCTCATGCGAGGGAAGATGCGCCGACCCTCAGGTGACTGACAGATTCCTTTGGCGACAATCGTGTGACCTTCTTTGCCATCGATTCGTTCACCTTCAAAAGTAATTGAACCTGACTTGAGTTTAAGCAGGCCAGAGATCGCGCGAAGCGTTGTCGACTTTCCGGCGCCGTTTGAACCGATCAAGGTTACGATCTCGCCCTTATTTACTTCAAGTGATATTCCCTTGATCGCTTTGATGTTTCCGTAAGCAACTTCCACATTTTCAACTTTAAGCATTAGTGATTGACCTCCGCGGATTTACCCAGATAGGCCTCGATGACGCGAGGGTTGGATTTAATATCAGCTGGTGATCCTTCGGCGATCTTTGTTCCGCGATCAAGAACTGTAATTCGCTCCGAAACCTTCATCACGACCGACATATCGTGTTCGATCAGAAGAATTGCCAAGTTCTTTTCATCACGTACCTTATAAACAAAGTCAACGAAGACTGCAGATTCCTGTGGATTCATTCCGGCAGTTGGTTCATCAAGAAGCAGAACTTTTGGGCGCAGAGCCAAGGCACGTGCAACTTCAAGACGGCGTTGATCACCATAAGAAAGATTGCGAGCAAACTCGGTAGTTGTCTTACCGATTCCCACAAACTCCAAGAGCGCACGAGCCTCGAATCGTGCCTCTTTCTCTTCGCGTCGTTGCCTTGGGGTACCAACGATTGTTCCGATAATTCCCGCCTTCAGGTGAGAGTGCATGGCCACCATGACATTTTCTTCAGCAGTCATAAGACCAAAAAGACGAATATTCTGGAAGGTGCGGGCAATACCTTTTGCAGCGATCTTGTGGGGCACGATTCCTGTGATGTCCTCATTGTTATATATGACAAATCCAGAAGTCGGCTTATACAAACCGGTGAGTACGTTGAAAAATGTTGTCTTTCCGGCACCATTTGGGCCAATTAAACTGACAACACTGCCATCTGGGATATCGAAGGAGACATCGTCAACCGCTTTGAGGCCACCGAATTCAACTGAAATATTCTTGGCTTCAAGAATCGGGATTCCATCCAAGGCCATCACAAAGCCTCCTCTTCACTAATAAAGTCGTGCGGCTCTTCATTGTCAGCGCGATCGTCGGACTCATGAAGTACCAACTTCAAACGAGATTCCGGCAAGATACCTTCACGTCTAAAGAGCATCATCAAGATGAGAAGACCTCCGAAGATCAAAAATGTATAAGACGGGAAGTTAATGTTGGTGTTGAAGGTACTATTAATCTCGTTGCCAAGAGCTGGAAGACCAGTTGAATTAACCCAAGCAATTAAGAGCGCGCCAACAATGACGCCCCAAACATTACCCATTCCGCCAAGAACAACCATAGCCAGCAAGATGATCGAAATCGAGAATTGGAAACGCTCGGCAAAAATTCCGTTGACATGTGTTGCATATGCAACTCCTGCCAAGCCCCCGGATATTGCTCCCACGGCATAGGCAGATAGTTTGGTGCGCATCAATGGAATACCCATCATGCTGGCGGCAAGTTCATCTTCTCGAATTGCGAGCCACGCGCGACCAAGTCGGCCACTACGTAGCCGAAGTGAGATAAAGACCATTAGCGCTGCCATAAAGACGAAGATCATGTACTTATAGTTAAGATCAAAAGGCCCTAAGCGCTTGCCAAAGAGACCGATGCTATCGACCGGTGAAATACCCTTCGTACCATTCGACAAGTTAAATCCGTGAATATTTTCACCGTTGACAAAGATCTGCGGAATGATTTCACCAAAGCCAAGCGTCACAATTGCTAAATAATCGCTCTTCAAGCGAAGCGTTGGCGCGCCGATGAGAATCCCGAAAAAGGCGCAAATAAGCGCGCCGATCAGAAGAACTAACCAGAACGATAAATGAATTCCTGGAATAACTTTTGCGCTTTCTGATCCAAAATGAATATTCCACTGATTAAAAAATCCTGACATGAACCAACCAGCGGTATATCCACCGATTGCCCAGAAAGCTACAAAACCAAGATCGAGCAAACCGGCATATCCAACAACGATGTTAAGGCCTAGAGCGGCGATAACCCAGACCAACGCTTCATTAAGCGCCGACGGCGGGAACCAAGTTTGAATCTGACTTTGGAAGCCATCTGGAGTATGCGGCACAATGTAGGTATAAAAGATGTAGATGGCAACGGCTAAGGTTAAAAATCCAATAGACCAAGTGCGTTGTGAGGCAGGAGCCTTGCGCTTCTTTGAAGCGCTTTTCTTTCCCGATATGCGAGAGATAATGGTCAGCATGGTCGTCATAGTTATGGCCTATACCTTTTCCAACGTTGGCTTACCAAGTAGTCCAGTCGGTTTAAATACCATTAAAAGAATCAAGATAGAGAAGACGACTGTATTAGACCATTGCTGTCCTAGCCCAATAGGTAATCCATCGTTTAAACCTTGAATCAGCCCAATAATAATTGCTCCAAGAACGGCACCTTGAAGATTACCGATTCCACCCATAACTGCAGCCGTAAAGGCAATTAAACCTAATTGAAAACCAAGGTTGTATGAAGTAAGTCCTCGAGTTTGTTCGAAGAGTAAACCAGCGGCTCCGGCAAGTGCTCCGCCAAGCCCGAAGGTAAAGGAAATGGTGCGATTAACGTTAATGCCCATTAAACGCGACGCATCTTGATCTTGCGCCGTTGCGCGCATTGCCTTGCCTTGTCTTGTCTGAGTAACGATATAGGTAAGAACTAAGAGAACAGGGATTGTCACGGCGAAAGAAATAATTGTTGTATATGGCAACTTGGCGCCGAAGATCGAGAGATTGCCATTTGGCAAAAGGCTAGGCCAGGTTTTCTGCCCGGAACCATTCCATCGCAACCCTACAAATTGAAGAATGAATGACATGCCAACGGCAGTAATGAGGGGTGCCAATTTCGGTGCTCGCCGAAGTTTGCGATATGCAAAACGCTCAATGGCAATATTGATAATTGCACAGAAGGTCATCACAGCCACCAAGCAGAGTGCGAGAACTCCCCAACCCGCTGCGGATGGATGATTTTGGCCAAACCACAAGGTAATAAAATGTGCGGAGAACAATCCACCAAGCATAAAAAGATCACCGTGCGCGAAATTGATTAACTCAATGATTCCGTAAACTAAGGTGTATCCGAGCGCAATAAGCGCATAGAGGATTCCGTTACTAAGACCGGTAAAAGTTACTTCGAAGAACTGGGTGGGTGATTTAATGAAATTAATAATCAACCAAAATGAAACACCCGCGATCGCTAGTGTCGCGAATGATCGCTCAATGTACACCCGACGCAATTGGCGAGTTTTGTAGGTAACACCTGCCACGTAATGCTCCTCTTACTAGAACGGAAATAGATGGGTGCGGGTTCTTACAGAATTGGATGGAGCCTGTTTCCAAGCCCCACCCAATTTTTTTTGTCCGTTCAGTTAATCATATTGAACTAATTAATAAGTAGATTAATTTCTACTACTTAACTGTCCAAGCCTTCAGAGTTGTCTCTTGTCCACCGACGATTTGCTCAACGGTGATGTCCTTAGCTGTGGTATCCCCAGTCAATGTGCTGATGTGGAGAGTCTTACCAAGAACTGACTGCTTTGTAGGAATTGTGATTCCTAGGCCAGAGAAGACAGCTTCTGTAATGCTCTTACGTGTTCCATCTGACTTTGCAATTGCGGCCAAGATAACTTGGAGAGCAGCCACGCCGTAGATTGGATAAGAACCGACAGGATCCTTCTTGAATGTCTTCTTGTAAGAAGCTAGGAACTTTGCTCCAACTCCCTTTGGTGAATTCTTTACTAGCAAAGTATTTGAGAGACCAGCAAAGGTGAGATATGCGCCAGCGGCATTTGGATCCCCGTTGAACTGTGGGTATCCAGTAAACCCGTCTGGAGCCATCAACTTCACCTTGGTGTTATCTCCGAGAACAGCGACCTTATCCTTTAGGAGCTGGCCACCATTGTTGTCGTAGATTCCACCGAAATAGACCATGTCTGGGTTCAAAGGTTGGATCTTTTGGAACAAAGCGGTGTAGTCGCTCTGAGTTGCATCCCACCCTTGACCAGCGGCGCCACTTGAAAGAACGGTTAGACCGATCTTGGCGGCTTCAGTTGTAAATGCCTGCGCGACACCCTGACCGTAGGTCTGAGTATCGTTCAAAACATAAACACTCTTTACGCCAATTGACTTAGCGAATTGAGCAGCAGCTGAACCTTGGTTGTCATCTGTTGTACATACGCGAGCATAGTTACGTACACCTGCTGGGTAGTAAACATCTGGCTCGCCAGGTCCCCAGGACTTTGTAAGACCAGGGTTGGTATTTGCTTGTGAAACCATCAACATTGGGCCTTTTGGATCTTGGTTCAAAATTGGAACCTCAATCTTGGCGCAACCTGAGTTATAAGTTCCGATAACGGCAACTTCAGCCTTGTTCGCTACGTGAGCTTGAGCGTTCTGGGCACACTGTCCAGCATCCCAAGCACCAGCAGTTGCTGTTGCATCATCATAATATTTGAGGGCAATCTTGAACTTTCCAGCCTTGTATCCAACCTGCTTCAAGTAGAGAGCAATTGCCTTATTAGTTGAATCATTTGAATCAAATGATGAACCTTGAAGTGGCAAATCAGTTGCGATTACAAGTGTCTTTACTGCCGCTGCTTGTGATGGCACAGCTGCTGCTACGAGCGCAGTTGCTGCCAAAGAAACGGTGGCGATGACGCTGACTACGCGAGTGAGTTTTGTCATTGTTACCTTCCTGTTTTAATTCTCCCGGGACAGGGAAGAGTGAAGGCTACTCGCCGCAAGAGCCGACATCAAGACTTATCGCCATAAATCGGACATCACAATTAGATTACAAGATTAGTTATAGAACCCCATTTTTTTTGCAGGAAGTGAAATTAATTAAAAGTTAATGGTCTGGAACTGCGTCAGGTGAAATGACGGCTTGGGCAACTTGCTTCATCGATATTCGGCGATCCATTGCAGTCCGTTGGATCCAACTAAAGGACTCTGGCTCAGAAAGGTTCAAGGTCTTCATCAAAATACCTTTAGCGCGATCAATTACCTTACGAGTTTCAAGGCGTTCCTGAAGATCAGCGACTTCATTTTTTAGCACGGATTGTTCGCGATGGCGGCTAACGGCTATTTCGATCGCAGGAATAAGATCAGAAATGCTAAAAGGCTTTACGACATAAGCCATAGCCCCGGCATCGCGAGCGCGTTCAACAAGTTCGCGTTGGCTAAATGCGGTAAGCATCAGCACAGGAGAAATTTCGATGATTTGTTCAGCTGCAGAGATGCCATCAAGTTCAGGCATTTTGACATCCAAAATTGCGATATCGGGTAGGTGCTCCTTGGCGAATGCGATTGCTTCTACGCCGTTAGTTGCTTCAGCGACTACTTGATAGCCAGCTTCGGTAAGCATCTCAACCAAATCAAGGCGAATAATCGCCTCATCTTCGGCCACGAGAATTCGAAGTGGCGCGCTTTTAGCAGCGTTTTTACCACCGTCTTTAGCACCGTCTTTACCGGCGCCCTTGCTTTCTGTCTTGGACATGTGCCTCGAGTCGGATTTGAACCGACACTGTGCGGATTTTGAGTCCGCCCTCTCTACCGTTGGAGTACCGAGGCGATTACCGTACTAATAATCTCAAAAATTTAGGAAATTACTAGGTTCGGGAAGTGCTGAGTATAACTGCTTCGAATTAACTCCGATAAGCAGGGGCAACGCCATCAATGGCATCGCCCACGATATGCACGCGTAGCGCATTAGTTGATCCTGGGATTCCTGGCGGCGATCCGGCAATTACGATCACAACCTCACCTCTGGCTACCCGCTTGGATTCAATGAGAACTGCATCCACCTGTTTGACCATATCATCGGTGTGACTTACTACGGAGGTGATCAAAGATTCAATACCCCAAGAAAGCGCCAACTGGTTATACACCGCAACTTCTGGCGTGAGCGCCAATATCGGAATTGCCGAGCGTAGCCTTGAGAGTCGCCTAGCAGAATCTCCACTTTGGGTAAAGGCCACGAGGTATTTAGCACCAACGATCTCACCAACCTCCTTTGCCGCCTTAGTGATCGCACCACCCTTTGTCGCTGGGGTATGACGCAATGGCGCGATTTGATCAAGCATGGCTTCTTCGGTGCGAGCAATAATTCGAGCCATCGTCGTGACCGCTTCGATAGCAAATGCGCCCACTGAAGTTTCACCACTTAGCATGAGCGCATCGGCGCCATCGAGCACGGCATTCGCGCAGTCCGTTGCTTCAGCCCTAGTTGGGGTTGAATTTGTGATCATCGAATCGAGCATCTGTGTTGCCACAATTACTGGTTTTGCAGACTCGCGAGCCAGGGTGACGCATCGCTTCTGAACCAACGGAACTTCTTCGATTGGCATTTCAACGCCGAGATCACCACGAGCGACCATGATGCCGTCGAAAGCCGCAATGATCTCTTCTAAATTATCAACAGCCTGAGGCTTCTCAATTTTTGCAATGACCGGACGACGAATTCCTTCTTCGTCCATAATGCGATGGACATCATCAATATCTTTAGCGCTTCGCACGAAAGAGAGCGCAATGAAGTCCGCACCAGCGCGTAGACCCCAGCGAAGATCATCCATATCCTTCTCGGAAAGTGCGGGAACTGATACTGCAACTCCAGGCAAGTTAATTCCCTTGTTATTGCTTACAAAACCAGGCTGAATTACCTTCGTAAGCACATCGTTACCTTTGACTTCGATAACTTCGACGGTCACCTTCCCATCGTCAATCAATATGCGATCACCAGGTTTACAGTCACCTGCTAAACCCTTATAAGTAGTACCGCACCGATCCTTGGTGCCCTCGACCTCATCAGTTGTAATAGTAAAAACATCGCCACGTGCTAGTTCGTGTGGACCATCTTTAAATCGCGCGAGCCGAATCTTTGGACCTTGTAAGTCAACTAAAATTGCAATCGGCTTACCAGCTGCCTTGGCTGCGGTACGCACAAGATCCAATCGGCTCTGATGCTCGTCATATCCCCCGTGCGAGAGATTAAGTCTGGCCATATTCATTCCTGCGGCAATGAGTTCGGCTACCTTTTCAGGTGACTCAACGGCAGGACCCATCGTGCATACTATTTTTGCTCTTCGCATGTATTTAGCCTAAGCCATTTCTCTTTGGAATCTCGTAGGAGGATTCTAACAAGGGATATCTCATCAATGTAATCCAAGCGGAGTGTAATCCAAGCGGAGTGGAATCTAAACGGAATGGAATCTAAACGGTAAGTGAACGAGATGAAGCGTGAATTGGAGCAGGTAGTTGCGTCTCCCCCAATAAATATTCATCTATTGCTGCCGCAGCGCTTCGCCCTTCGGCGATCGCCCACACAATGAGCGATTGGCCACGGCCGGCGTCACCACATACAAAGGTTCCATCGACACTTGTCGCAAACTTTTCATCGCGCTTTATATTGCCGCGAGCATCTAATGCAACTTCTAATTGAGTTATCAATTCTGATTTTTCTGGTCCTAAGAAACCCATGGCAAGAAAGACCAGATCAGCGGGAATCTCTCTTTCCGATCCCATGACTCTTTCAAACTTTCCAGTGATGAACTCTGTTTCAACGAGTTTGATCGCTTTAACATTTCCATTGTCATCGCCAATGAACTCTTCAGTCGAAACGGCGTATATTCGCGCGCCCGCCTCTTCGTGAGCGCTACTTACCCGATAAATCATCGGATATGTTGGCCACGGTTGATTATCTGGACGCTCTTCGGTTGGACGGGGCATAATTTCAAGTTGTGTAACGCTAGCAGCGCCTTGACGAATTGCGGTGCCAAGGCAATCAGCGCCGGTATCTCCGCCACCCAAAATCACTACATGTTTTCCATGTGCGTTGATCGGAGGTTCTCCCGGAAGTTCTGCTAGGGCTTGCTTATTGCCCCACGGTAAATACTCCATGGCTTGATAAATGCCTTTATTTTCCCGACCGGGAATGGGCAAATCGCGCCAATTAGTTGCACCGACTGCTAGCACCACTGCGTCATAGCGAGTTGTTAATTCTTGACCAGTAATGTCTATTCCGACATCAACTCCCACGCGGAAGCGAGTTCCCTCGGCCTCCATCTGCTTGATCCGACGATCAACAATTGATTTCTCCATTTTAAATTCGGGAATTCCGTACCGTAACAAGCCACCAATGCGATCTGCTCGTTCATAAACAGCAACGGTGTGACCTGCGCGAGTTAATTGTTGTGCGGCTGCAAGACCCGCTGGTCCTGAACCGACAACGGCCACTGTCTTGCCGGTCAGGCGATCCGGTGGTAGCGGGTGGACAAGACCGTTATCAAATGCCTCTTCAATTGTGCGAAGTTCTACTTGTTTGATTGTGACGGCCTCAGTATTTATGGCAACCACGCACGCGGTCTCGCAAGGCGCAGGACAGAGCCGTCCGGTGAATTCCGGGAAGTTATTTGTGGCATGCAATCGGTCGATCGCTTCAGAACGTTCTCCGCGCCAGATCAAATCGTTCCACTCTGGAATTAAATTACCCAATGGACAACCTTGATGGCAGAAAGGAATTCCGCAATCCATGCAACGTCCGGCCTGCTTCTGTAATTCTGGAAAAGGTTGTTCTTCGTACACCTCTTTCCAGTCTTTGATACGCACATCTACCGGCCTACGCGCAGGTGTTTGGCGCTGCGTCGTTAAGAATCCCTTTGGGTCACCCACGAATAGCCTCCATTACTGCCTCATCAATATTTAGCCCTTCGCGTTCAGCTTTCTCCATCGTCGCCAATACCCTCGCATAGTCGCGTGGCATCACTAGAGAAATCCGGGCGACACTAGATTCCCAATCGCCCAAGAGTTGGGTTCCAACTTCAGAGCCAGTTTCTGCTGCAAATTTGGAGATTAAATCTCGCGCTTGCTTCGCGCGAATTGGGGTGAGAGTTAGTACATCAACCATATCTGGATTGACGAGCCTAGGATCTAGATCAAGAACAAATGCAACACCGCCTGACATACCGGCACCAAAGTTTCGCCCAGTTGTTCCAAGAACCATGGCAACACCACCAGTCATATATTCACATCCGTGATCGCCAATACCCTCAACAATTGCCGTTGCGCCAGAGTTACGTACACAGAATCGCTCACCAGCTCTTCCGCGAATAAATATTTCACCACTTGTTGCTCCGTAACCAATGACATTTCCGGCAATAACATTTGTCTGCGAGGTAAATTTCGCTTTCTCATCTGGGCGGACAATCACACGGCCGCCAGAGAGTCCTTTGCCCACATAATCATTTGCGTCACCGTAAAGGCGAAGCGTCAGACCTTTAGGAATGAAGGCACCCAAGGATTGACCTGCAGAGCCATGGAATGAAATATCAATTGTATTCGTCGGAAGTCCGGCGCTGCCGTATTTGCGAGTGATTTCCGAACCGAGCATGGTTCCAACGGTGCGATTCACATTCCGTATTGGAATCTCAAGACGAACCGATTCACCGTGAGACAGCGCGGGCTGCGCCAACTCGATCAACTGATTATCAAGCGCCGCGGCTAGTCCGTGATCTTGAACCTCCGTATTCTTGCGCGAACCAGAAAAGAGTGGTGCTTTGAGCAGCGGCGTTAAATCCAGACCACTTGCCTTCCAATGCTCTATGGCATCACGAGTATCGAGCAATTCGACTTGTCCGATGGCTTCGTCGATAGAGCGAAAGCCCAGTTTCGCCAACCATTCACGAACTTCTTCCGCAATATATTCAAAGAAGGTTTCTATAAACTCTGGCTTTCCAGAGAAACGTTTACGTAACTCAGGGTTCTGAGTAGCAACCCCAACGGGACAAGTGTCCAAATGGCATACCCGCATCATGACGCAACCAGATACAACAAGAGGGGCAGTTGCAAAACCAAATTCTTCAGCTCCAAGGAGCGCGGCAATGACAACATCTCGGCCAGTTTTCATCTGACCATCGACTTGAACGACGATCCGATCACGAAGTCCGTTGAGCATCAAAGTTTGTTGCGTTTCAGCAAGGCCAAGTTCCCATGGCGCGCCAGCGTGCTTAAGTGACGTAAGCGGGGATGCTCCCGTGCCACCATCATGGCCAGAGATTAAGACCACATCGGCATGCGCTTTAGAGACACCGGCAGCTACAGTTCCAACTCCGACTTCGGCCACCAATTTAACGTGAATGCGGGCGTTCTTATTTGCGTTCTTCAAATCGTGAATTAATTGTGCGAGGTCTTCGATTGAATAAATGTCGTGGTGCGGAGGCGGTGAAATGAGTCCTACGCCAGGTGTCGAATAACGCACCTGCGCAATCCATGGATAAACCTTGTTACCAGGTAATTGTCCACCTTCGCCAGGTTTTGCGCCTTGGGCCATCTTGATTTGAATATCATCAGAATTCACCAAATATTCGCTGGTTACACCAAATCGCCCTGATGCCACTTGCTTAATTGCCGAACGCCGCGAATCGCCATTTGCATCTGGAACATTACGAGCAGGATCTTCGCCGCCCTCACCCGTATTTGATTTACCCCCGATGCGGTTCATCGCAATCGCTAAAGTCTCGTGCGCCTCTTGTGATATTGAGCCGTAAGACATCGCACCTGTTGCAAAGCGTTTAATAATTGAATGCGCAGATTCAACCTGATCAATCGAAATAGGCCTGCGTACATCGTCCTTAAAGGTAAAAAGACCGCGAAGGGTCATCAAATTCTTACTTTGATCATCTACGAGATTGGTGTATTGCTTGAAGATGTCATAACGCTTGGCGCGAGTTGCATGTTGAAGTTTGAATACAGTCTCCGGGTTGAAGAGATGAGGTTCACCTTCACGGCGCCACTGATACTCACCACCAGTAAGTAACTTCTTGGTCCCAGGGATTTCACCCATAGGTGGGTAGGCAAGATGATGACGCTTGATTGTTTCTTCAGCCAAAGTTTCCAGCGAGACCCCACCAAGCCGCGATGTCAGTCCCGTGAAGTATTCATCGACAACAAGGGATGAAAGTCCGATGGCTTCAAACACCTGTGCGCCATGATAAGAAGCGATGGTCGATATACCCATCTTCGACATCACTTTGAGTACGCCTTTACCAAGGGATTTAATGAGATTGGCAACCGCCTTTTCGGGAGTGATACCGGTAATCACGCCCCTTCGAACGAGATCTTCCGCGCTTTCCATCGCGAGGTAGGGATTCACTGCTGATGCCCCAAAACCTATGAGCAATGCAACATGATGAACTTCGCGAACTTCCCCGCTCTCGATCACCAAACTAACGCGAGTACGTGTTTTTTCGCGGATAAGGTGATGATGCACCGCAGCTGTGAGCAAGAGTGAAGGAATTGGAGCTTCTTCACTATCGCCATCGCGATCTGACAAAACGACGATGCGCGCGCCGTTCCTAATTGCCTCTGATACTTCAGCCCTGATCTCTTCAATCCGCTCTCGAAGCGCGGCTCCCGCGCCTTGCGCTGGAAATAATCCACGCACAACATATGCATCAAAATGAGGATGCTCACCATCGGCATTGACATGGATTATTTTTGCCAGTTCATCGTTATCGATCACTGGAAAGTCGAGTGATATCTGTCGACAAGAGTCAGCAGATGGCTTGAGAAGATTTGATTCTGCGCCAATCGTTTGACCAAGGCTGGTCACCATTTCTTCACGAATCGCATCGAGTGGTGGGTTGGTTACTTGCGCAAATAGTTGGGCGAAGTAGTCAAAGAGAAGACGCGGCTTATCGGATAGCGCCGCGATTGGGGTATCAGTGCCCATCGAACCAAGTGGTTCGAGGCCATTCTTAGCCATAGGAGCGATAATGATCCGAAGTTCCTCTTCGGTATATCCAAAGGCACGTTGGCGGCGCAAGACAGATGAATGCGGATAAATAATGTGTTCACGCGATGGAAGATCGGCGAGGCGAACAATTCCCTCCGATAACCAATGACCATAAGGTTGCATTGAAGCCAAAGAATCTTTGATCTCGTCATCTTCGATGATCCGACCTTCGGCAATATCTACTAAAAACATTCGACCGGGTTGTAACCGGCCCTTACGAACAACCTTTGCTGGATCAATATCAAGTACGCCGACTTCCGAGGCTAAGACGACGAGTCCGTCATCGGTAACCCAGAATCGCGATGGCCGAAGACCATTTCGATCAAGAACGGCGCCAACTTGTAAGCCATCAGTGAAAGTGACACAGGCAGGACCATCCCACGGTTCCATCAGTGAAGAATGGAAGGCATAAAAGTCACGGCGCGGCGTAGACATGGTGGTGCTGTTCTCCCACGCTTCGGGAATCATCATCAAGATCGCATGCGGAAGTGATCGTCCTGTTAAATAGAGGAGTTCAAGAACTTCATCAAATGAGGCGGAGTCACTTCCGGAATTTTCGACGATAGGAAATAGTCTAGAGATATCCCCAGGAAGAAGTGGACTTTCAAGAAGTGCTTCGCGAGCGCGCATCCAGTTGCGATTGCCACGTACGGTGTTGATCTCGCCATTATGCGCGATGTAGCGATACGGATGAGCGAGTGGCCACGATGGAAAAGTGTTGGTTGAAAAACGAGAGTGTACGAGTGCAAGGGGTGACTTAACTAATTCATTGGACAAATCCGGAAAGAACTCTTCAAGTTGGCCAGTAGTCAACATTCCCTTGTAGACAATTGTGCGCGCAGAAAGTGATGGGAAGTAAATAGGAAGTGCATGTTCCACTCGTTTACGAAAACAAAATGCTAAGCGGTCAAGCTCAAGATCACTCTCACTCTTCTTGCCAGCGATGAAAAGCTGAACAAAACGTGGCATGACCGAAAGTGCAGTTGTACCTAAAGAAGAGTCATTCGTTGGAAGCTCTCGCCAACCAAGAATTGTGACGCCCTCTTCTTGCGCGATCTTGACTACCCCAGGAAGATCATCAAACTCTTTATCAATAAATGCGATTCCAGTTGCGTAAGAACCGATTGGAGGAAGAGGAAATTCGACGATACTGCGATAGAACTCATCGGGAATTCGGATCAAGATTCCAGCGCCATCACCGCTATCTGGCTCAGCCCCCGATGCTCCTCGGTGCTCAAGATTGCGAAGGGCGGTTAAAGCTTGAGCGACGATTTCGTGAGTGGGTTCGCGCTTTAAGGTAGCAATCATCGCAACGCCACACGCATCATGTTCATCGGCAGGGTTGTATAACCCCTGGGCGGGTGGCAGTGAAGAAAAGAGGGTCACGAACGCTCCTAAAGAACGGTCGGGACGGCGGTGGCCCAACAAAGTACGGCCCGACTTAAAGTGTCAGGCAATGGGAAAGACTACCAACTAGATACGGATCAGGGAGCCGATTCCGGCCGTAATGGCCATTCCAAGACCTCCGCCGATCAATACACGAAGGATTGTCCGAACCAGTGGAGATCCGGCCAACCTTGAGGAGATCCCTCCCGTGGCGAGAAGTCCCAGGCAGGTAAATATGATAATCAAAACAACCTTGGTAGTGCTTCCCCCAATGAGCGCACCAACCAAAGGGACCGTTGCCCCGGCCGCAAAACTAAGAGCTGAGGCAATAGCCGCCTGGAGCGGCTTTGCCCTATTGCCAGCAAAATGGCCAAGTTCATCGCGAAGATGGGCGGCGAGGACATCCTTCTCAGTCAGAGTTTGAGCCACCTTTTCGGCAAGTTCGCGAGCCAAACCACGAGCTTGGTATATCTGAGTCAATTCTTCGAGTTCTCCGACCGGATCTAGCGCCAGATGTTCGATTTCCATCTGGCGGTCTGACGCTTCAATATCTGCTTGGGATTGAACCGAAATATACTCGCCCACTGCCATCGACATAGATCCCGCTGCGATGCCGGCAAGCCCGGCAACGGGTAAGAAACTAATTCGACCAGATGCCGCAATACCGATCAAAAGCGAGGCATTTGAAACCAATCCATCATTCGCACCTAAAACTGCTGCTCGAAGCCAACCAGATTTATTTCCACGATGATGAAGGTTCCGCTGATAAATGTTTTCCAAACTCATGCGATTAGCCTATCCAATTGGAGCGGGATTTACCGAGGTCTCTTTGCGGTTACTCGCTGTCTTTTAACAATAATGAAGATCGAGACGAGCCCGCAGAAGAGTGCAACCCAGACATTCAGACGCGATCCGAGAATGCGATGGGCCCGATCTATCCGTAGCGCTTCAATCCATGTGCGTCCTGCGCAGTACATTGCGATATAAAGAAGAAAGGTATTGCCTGGTTTTAACTTTCGAACCGCCGGCAAGAAGAGAATGATCAGTGCACATACTAGGCACCAGAGCGACTCATATAAAAAAGTGGGTTGAAAAGTACTAAATTTTTCAAAACCGACAGGACGATCGCGAAGTGGAATCCTTAGTGCCCAAGGCAGAGTAGATGGCCTGCCAAAGAGTTCACCATTAAACCAATTACCCCAGCGACCGATAGCTTGTGCGACCAATAATCCGGGTGCGAGTGCATCGATGGCTTGCGCAAATGTTATCGAGCGAACTTCAAATTTAAAATAAAAATAAGTAACGAGAGCGCCAACTGCAACCGCTCCCCAAATTCCCATACCGCCCTCCCAAATTTTGAAGGCGTTACTTAATTTTCCATGAACACCAAAGTATAACTCCGGAGTTGTTACAACGTGATAAATACGGCCGCCAACAATGCCAGCTGGAATAACATAAATGGCAAGATCATAAAGTTCACTAACTATCCCACCCGATTTTTTCCAACGAACTCTGCCAATTACTATCGCAGCAATAATTCCTAAGAGTATGCAAAGCGCGTAGTAATGAATTGTGATCGCTCCCAACCCAATCGAGGAGTTCGACGGGGTTGGAATAAATCGATCAAACAAGACTCGTCTTACTTAACGCCAAGATCAGTGAGTACCTTGGCAAAGGCCTTAGCGTCATAATCCGTTGCAAGTGGCAAGGTCTTGCCATTTACAAGGACAGTTGGTGTCGCATTGATATTCTTTGCGGCGGCGTCGGCTTCAATATTGCGAGTCCAGTTAATATATTTGCCGCTATTGATGCATGTGTCAAAGGTCTTTGATGCAATACCAATTGAATGACCAAGTAAGATCAATTGAGCATTAGTCCAATAAGCACTGTTCTCAGCACTTTGCGCCGTAGTCGGTTGATTTACATACAAGGCAGTATGCATTTCAAGGAACTTACCCTGATCGCTGGCGCAAGCCGAAGCAGCTGCGGTCAAAATTGAATCAGGTGCGATAAATGACATTGGGTGGTAAACCGCATCAATCTTTCCAGCACGAACTAGTCCATCAATGTAGGTATTATTTTGGGCCTCAAAGTTACGGCAATTTGGGCAACGAAAATCTTCATACATATCAACCTTCACCTTTGCGGTGGGATTTATCTGAATTCCGTAGCCATCTGACTTTGAAACTGCTGAAGGCAGAGCAACATGAGAATTTGTATGATTTTTTGCAAGGGCAGCGCCGAACCCGGCGATAACCACAAATAGAATCATTCCAATAACAAGGTAGCGGGTGAACTTGTCGCCTGATTTCTTCGAAGTCTGCTTTTTGGCCGCTCTCTTCTTTTCAGCTTTATTCTCTGCCATTTCTTCTACTCCCTAAAGTTTCTTTGCATTCACAGTTATTTGCCAGTTTTCTCGCCCATGCTAGGACTTCAGCAAGGATAAAGAACATCATATTTCATTTTTTTACTTTAGCTAACCCCTTCGATAATTCTCTTGCCAGCGCACGAACCTTGTTCACGCCGTCAATGGAAGGGCCGCTCTCTTGTAAAAGGCGAATGAAAGCTGAACCAACGATGACCCCGTCGGCATATTGCGCAACTTCGTGTGCTTGCTCTGGAGTTGAAACACCCAATCCAACCGCTATTGGAAGTTCGGTGACAGCGCGAAGCCGAGCAACCAATCCGCGAGCACCACTCGACACCGATGTCCGCGTTCCGGTAACACCCATGAGTGAGGCCGCATAAATAAACCCAGTCGTCGCCTGCGTTACCTTGCCAAGACGCTCATCACTTGTACTCGGTGCCACCACATAAATTCGATTTGTCTCATGCTCACCTGAAGCGGTGATCCACTCGGAAGATTCTTCAATTGTTAGATCAGGAGTAATAACGCCCGATCCCCCGTGCTTTTTAATATCTCCAAGAAATTTATCAACTCCATAACGTTCTATCGGGTTCCAATACGTCATCACCACAGTGGGTGCAATCTTAGATATCGCGCCGATAGTCGCAAATACTTCCTTTGCGCCGGTACCGTTTCGAAGAGAAGTATCCGCCGCAGCTTGAATGACTGGTCCATCCATCACTGGATCGCTATATGGGAATCCAATTTCGATGGCATCTACACCGCCTTCAACCATTGCGGTGAGGGCATCAATACATCCTTGCTGTGTTGGAAACCCCGCGGGAAGGTACCCAATGAGAGCAGCGCGATTTTCCGCTCGAACCTTTACGAATAGATCATCGAGAGGCGTACTCATACCATCCTCATAACAGAGGAATACCAAAATATTCTGCAGCAGTTTGAACATCTTTATCCCCACGACCTGAAAGATTGACCAAGAGAACAGCATCAGGTCCAAGTTCATTTCCAATTTGGATCGCTCCGGCAAGTGCGTGCGCACTTTCTATTGCAGGAATAATGCCCTCGGTTTTACAAAGAAGTGCGAAGGCATGCATCGCTTGGTCGTCAGTGATCGCTCGATATTCTGCCCGGCCAATATCATTTAAATATGCATGTTCAGGTCCAACACCTGGATAATCCAATCCAGCCGAAATTGAATGCGACGCTATAGTTTGACCATTTTCATCCTGAAGAACATAGGTACGAGTTCCATGAAGAACTCCTGGTGATCCACCAGTAATCGTTGCTGCATGTAGGCCAGTTTCGATTCCACGTCCGCCTGCTTCCAGTCCTACGAGACGAACTTGATGGTCATCTAAAAATGCATGAAAAATTCCGATGGCATTGGAGCCACCACCGACGCAAGCCAAAATGACATCAGGCAACCGACCTAAGAGTTCTAAAGTTTGCGTCCGCGCCTCAACGCCGATAATTCGTTGGAAGTCTCGAACCATCGTTGGGAAAGGATGCGGCCCAGCGACGGTACCTAGTAAATAATGTGTGGTTTCGACATTGGTAACCCAATCGCGCATTGCTTCGTTGATAGCATCTTTGAGGGTTTTGCTGCCCTGCGTTACCGGAATTACTTGGGCGCCTAGAAGTTTCATTCGCGCAACGTTGAGCGATTGGCGTTTTGTATCTTCCTCGCCCATATAGACGACGCACTCAAGTCCCATCAGAGCTGCTGCAGTTGCAGAGGCAACTCCATGTTGACCCGCGCCAGTTTCAGCAATGATTCGCTTCTTGCCCATGCGTTTTGTCAGAAGAGCTTGACCCAAGACATTGTTGATTTTATGGCTTCCAGTGTGATTAAGGTCTTCACGCTTGAGCAAAATTCTTGCGCCACCAGCATGCTCGGAGAAGCGCTTTGCTTCAGTAATAATGCTAGGACGACCGGTGTATGTGCGATGCAATTCGGCTAATTCTGCTTGAAACACTGGATCGTGCGCGGCAACTTCATGAGCCAAAGCCAATTCATCGAGAGCGGCAACTAGCGCCTCGGGGACAAATCTCCCGCCGTACTGTCCAAAGTGCCCAATGATTTGTGAATCAACGGGTGAGTCCATGAGGCAACCGTACCAGCAGGCTATCGACCAAGGAGGGTGTTGATTGCAGCGCTCGGGTCACTGGCGCGGACTAGGGTCTCACCGATAAGGAGTGCATTGGCACCGACCCGCTCAACAATTTCCACCTGGGCTCTCGTTGAAATCCCTGATTCCGCGACTTTCAACCGACCATCCGGAATTAGCGGTAATAGTCGAGTAAATACTTCTTCATGTATTTCTAAGGTCTTTAAGTTTCTGGCATTCACGCCAATGATTCGGGCGTTGATATCAACTGCCCGTTCAAGTTCTGCTTCATCATGAACTTCAACCAAAACGCTCAATCCAAGTTCATGAGCGAGTGCTTGATAATCACGCAATTGTGAATCCGAAAGCGCCGCAACAATCAACAGAATCAGATCCGCCCCGAGTGCCCTCGTTTCAAACACCTGAAACTCCGTCACCGTAAAATCCTTTCGGAGCACTGGTAACCGAACAGCACTTCGAACTGCAACTAAATCTGCGGCCGAGCCCCCAAACCGCCTGGCCTCTGTAAGAACACTGATAACGGCAGCGCCTGCCGCTTCATATTTACGCGCAAGATCGGCGGGGTCTTCGATTGATGCCAGTACGCCCTTGCTTGGAGAAGATCGTTTAACTTCGGCAATTATGTGAAGTCCTGGAGCGGCAAGGGCCGCGTAAGCATCGCGAACAATTGGCGCAGCCTCGATCTGTTCTCGCAGTTGCGTCACCGAAAGCGCACGTGCCTTCACATCCTCCAATACACCTTCAATAATAGAATCCAAGACCGTGCTCATACCGATGGATCCTCGCCTTCACTTAAAGAGTTCCACGTAGTTTTGGCACGCGGTTCATAACGCTTTGATAACCCGCGACGAGTAAGCCTGATCGATAAAAAAATAAAGAGGATTAGCAAAACAAGAACTATCAGTAATTTTACGATAATCATTTAAAGAGATTTCATTTCATTTGCGGTAGCGATGGCATTTAATACAGCGGCCGCTTTATTTTCACATTCTTGATCTTCAGTAAGGGGTACCGAATCAGCCACAATTCCAGCGCCAGCTTGCACGTAAGCCTTACCATCCTTAATAACGGCGGTGCGAATAGCGATGCAGGTATCAATATTTCCACGGAAATCTAAGTAACCAATCGTGCCACCATAAATTCCACGCCGCGTTAGTTCATTCTCTTCAATGATTTCCATGGCGCGAGGTTTTGGTGCACCTGAAAGAGTTCCAGCGGGGAAAACAGCCAGGAGTGCATCCACCGCGCTTGAGGCTTTAGATAATTTACCAGTGACAGTGGAGACGATATGCATGACATGGGAATATCGTTCAACTTGCATAAATTCAACGACTTCTACCGAGCCGGGGGCGCAGACCCGTCCTAAATCATTTCTGCCGAGGTCCACTAGCATCAGATGTTCGGCGCGTTCTTTTGGATCAGCGAGAAGTTCGGCGCCAAGGCGTTGATCGATTTCCGGATCTGATGAACGCGCCCTTGTGCCCGCAATGGGGTGAAGCATGACATCCTCGCCATGAATTTTTACCAACGCTTCTGGACTTGAACCAACTACAGAAAGTCCATCCTCAAATTTAAAGAGGTACATATATGGACTTGGATTTGTTGCCCGCAACACGCGATAAATTTCAAAGGGGTCAGCAGTCACGTCCATGACAAAACGTTGCGAGAGAACGACTTGAAATGCTTCGCCCGAACGAATTTCTTCTTTCAGAATTTCTACCTTGGACTGATACTCATCAGAACTCATATCTCTTTCGTACTTTGGCGTTCTCATCACAAGCGGTTGGCTAATCAGGCTCTGTTGTGGACTTTGCAGTTCGGCCTCTAACGCATCTAAACGCGCCTGCGCATCTTGATACGCCTCATCAACGCGATCGGTACTTCCATCCCAATTAATGGCATTTGCGATCAATGTCAGCGTGCCATCAAAATGGTCAAAGATTGCTAAGTCAGACGTCAACATAAATGCGATCTCGGGAATTTCTACATCTTTCACTGCAAGTGAAGGAATTTTTTCTAACTGGCGAACAATGTCGTAGCCGGCATATCCAACAAGTCCACCGGTGAGCGGGGGTAGATGAGGTATATGCGGTGAGCGGAGATGTTTCGCCGCTATCTTGAGCGCTTCTAGCGGCGGGATACCCGATGGGGCCTCGGAGGGAACTGTCCCAATCCAGAACGCCTTTCCATCTTTCTCGGTAAGAGTCGATTCACTCTTAATCCCAATAAATGAATAGCGTGACCAAGCGCCACCATGCTCCGCCGATTCCAAGAGAAAGGTGCCAGGTCGATCCTTGGCCAGCACTTTATAAAGTGATAATGGAGTCTGGGTGTCTGCCAAATACTTTCTGGATACCGGAATGACATTAAAATCCTTGGCGTAATTGCGAAACTCACCTAGCGTCATCTGCGGATGGCTCATTGGGCATCACCAATTTCGCGGAAGAAGCAACTGCGCTCACCGGTGTGACAGGCGGCGCCAATCTGTTCAACCTGAAGCAAGAGAGCATCGCCATCACAGTCATAACTAATACTGATCAATTTTTGCAGATGTCCAGAAGTTTCGCCCTTAGTCCACAATTGATTTCGGCTTCGGCTCCAATATGTGACGTTGCCCGTTTCCAGTGTCTTGGTTAGGGCCGCTTCATTCATCCATGCAATCATCAAGACCTCACCGTTGTTGACATCTTGGGCAATTGCGGCAACCAAAGCCCCTTGCGCAAAATGCTTCGCAACTTCGGCAGGAATCTTCACGCCCCTATTCTGCCTTAACAAGTGCTATCGGCGTACCGGATAACCCGCTGCCGCAAGTTCTTGCTTTACTTCAAGAATGGAAAAGATTTGAAAGTGAAAGACGCTGGCAGCTAACAGGGCATCAGCGCCCACCTTTAACGCGTCGGCAAAATCTTCAATTTTCCCAGCGCCACCACTCGCAATCAGCGGCACATGAGTAATCTCTCGAACCTTGCTTATCATTTCGATGTCATACCCTGCGCGAGTTCCATCTGCGTCCATTGAGTTGAGCAAGATTTCGCCAACACCGCGAGCAGTAGCGTTTTCAATCCAGGCAAATGCATCAATTCCAGTTCTAGTCCGTCCACCATGAGTTGTGACTTCAAACCCCGATGCAACTGCCCCTCGCCTGGCATCAACAGAGAGCACCAATACTTGATCACCAAATCGATCTGCAATTTCATTGATTAATTCGGGTCTACCAATAGCGGCGGTATTGACTCCGACCTTATCTGCGCCAGCACGGAGTAACTGGTCTACATCTTTAACGCTGCGCACTCCACCACCAACGGTGAGTGGAATAAACACTTGCTCTGCAGTTCGAGAAACTATTTCGAGAGTAGTTGAGCGATCTTCAATCGAGGCAGAAATATCAAGAAAAGTAAGTTCATCTGCGCCGCTATCTCCATAGAACTTGGCCAGTTCAACTGGGTCCCCCGCATCCTTAAGATTTTGAAAGTTTACCCCTTTAACTACCCGACCTCCAGCAACATCAAGGCAAGGAATTACTCGCTTTGCCAGTGTCATTGACTCGTTACCTCAAGTGCCTGGGTCAAAGTAAATGCACCGGCATAAAGCGCTTTACCAACAATTGCGCCTTCAACGCCGATCGAAGTTAATGCTCGAAGCGCAATTAAATCCGCCAAACTTGAAACTCCGCCACTTGCAACAACCGGCTTTGCGGTTATCGCACATACCTCGCGAAGTAATTCAAGATTTGGGCCTTTAAGGGTCCCATCCTTGGCCACATCAGTCACTATGTAGCGCGAGCATCCATCCCGATCGAGTCGCTCAATAGTCTCAAAAAGATCTCCGCCTTCTTTTGTCCAACCACGAGCTGCAAGGGTATGTCCTCGAACATCTAGGCCGACCGCAATCCGATCACCAAACTCTGATATTACTTTCGCCGTCCACGTCGGATTTTCTAGCGCCGCCGTTCCCAAATTTACCCGAGTGCAACCGGTAGCGAGAGCTCGTCTCAAGGATTCATCATCACGAATTCCACCTGACAGTTCGACCTTCAGATCAACACTTTTAATAACTGTCTCCAGGAGCGGTGCATTACTGCCTATACCAAAGGCGGCATCGAGATCAACGAGATGAATCCATTCCGCACCTGCGGCAACAAACTCTATGGCAACTTCTAGCGGGTTACCATATTTGCTCGCCTGCGAAAGTTCACCTTGAACAAGGCGAACTGCCAAACCATCTTTAACATCGATAGCTGGAAGTAATTCCAGTGTGCGTTTCATAGTGATGACGTCCAATTCGAGATGAGTCTGGCTCCAACAGCGCCACTTTTTTCCGGATGAAATTGCACCGCACTTATTGGACCTCGTTCAACAGCTGCAAGAAAATTCTCGCCGTACTCGCACCAACTATTTAAAGCATCATTAACCGGATCCTTAGCAGCATAAGAATGAACGAAGTAAAAAGATTCATTTAATAGCCCCTGAAAGAGAATCGAATCGGGATCGGCCGACACGTTGTTCCAACCAATGTGGGGCAAGATCGGCGCCTCAATCTTGCTGACTTCACCGTTAAAAATTCCAAGCCCAGTATGTGTACCTTTTTCAGTTCCGGAGTCAAAGAGAATTTGGGCGCCTACGCAAATTCCAATCATTGGTTTTTGTGCGGCCACGCGCGCGCGGATAATCACCTGGCCACCCGCAGCAATCAACTGCTCCATGCAAGCGTTATAAGCACCTACACCTGGAACTACAAGTCCATCGCTCGCCATGCAAATTTCTGGGTCAGAAGTAACAACGGCTTCATGCCCAGTCAACGCAAAGGCGCGTTGCGCCGAGCGAAGGTTGCCTGAGCCGTAATCAAGAATTGCAATCAAAGAGTGCCCTTTGTAGAAGGGATGCCGGTGACACGACTATCTAGCGCTACGGCTTCTCGCAGCGCGCGAGCAACTGCTTTAAATTGGGCCTCGAAAACATGGTGAGCATTTCGTCCCTCAAGTACCCGGATGTGAAGCGCGATTCTTGCCTCGGCAACAATAGATTCCCAAATATGGCGGCCAAGTGTCGTATCAAACGTCCCAATCAATTCAACGATCTCTGGTTGGCGGTGCACGAGATATGGTCGTCCAGATAGATCAACAGCAGCCTGAACAAGAACTTCATCGAGTGGCACCATGGCATCACCGAAACGGCAAATTCCGGCTTTATCACCAAGGGCTTCGCGAAGTGCTTGACCAAAAGCAAGAGCAGTATCTTCAACGGTGTGATGTGAATCGACATCAACATCGCCAACAGTCTTTACTGCGAGATCAAAACCAGCATGCTTCCCGAGTTGAGAAAGCATATGGTCAAAAAAAGGAACGCCCGTCTGAATATCAATCAGACCCGATCCGTCAAGATTTAGTTGAACGGAAACATCAGATTCTTTCGTTGTGCGTTTAACGCTCGCGCTACGTGGGTTAGTCATCGGGCCTCTTCTCATAGTTCTAATGGAAATGTTAGGGCTTGAAATTATTCCGCAATTTCGCGGAGCGCTGCGATAAATTGCTCGTTTTCGGCAGGCGTTCCAATTGTGACTCGCAGGAAACCGCGCAATCCAATATCCCGAATCAAGATGCCACGGTCTAGAAATGCTTGCCAGACTTGTGATGGTTCTCCGACGAATCCACTAAAGAGTATGAAATTTGCCGAACTTGGAACCGCGCGATAACCAACTTCTGTTAGCGCATTTCCCACTCGATCGCGCTCGGCGATGATCAATTCGATCTCAGATTGCATGGCTGGGGTAAATTCAAGTGCGGTCTCTGCGGCTACCTGAGTCAACGTACTTAAGTGATACGGCAGACGGGTGATAAGTGCGGCATGCACAACTGCAGGCTTTGCCACCAAATATCCAGTTCTTGCCCCTGCAAAAGCAAAGGCCTTGCTCATAGTCCGCACAACAACAACATGCGGTAAATCTGCAAGTAATGTCACCGCCGAGGGTTCGGCCGCGAACTCTGCATAGGCCTCATCAATAACGAATAGCCCTCCAACAGATCCAGTTGCTTCGGCCAACTCTTTCAAATCTGAAATAGAAGTAGAGGTGCCAGAAGGGTTATTCGGAGTCGTTACGAAGACTAAGTGCGGTGATTTCTCCCGAATCAACGCTTTGGCTTTAGGAATGTCAATTGCAAAATCGCCATCTCGACTTCCTGCAAACCAAGGAGTCTTTGTTATCTGCGCAATCAGCGGATGCACTGAATATGATGGTGAAAATCCGAGTGCGAGATGATCTGCTCCACCACATGCCAAGAAGAGAGTTTGAAGAATCTCATTAGAGCCATTAGCTGCCCAAATATTATCGAGCGTCACTTCCACGCCGGTACTTTGGGAAATATAGTGAGCCAACTTAGTTCGAAGCGCGGTTGCATCCCGATCCGGATAGCGGTTGAGATCCGCGATTACCCCCTGGAGCCGCTGCGCCATCGTGGTAACAACCTCATCTGGTAGTGGAAAGGGATTTTCATTTGTATTGAGCGCGATGACATCTTTTATTTGTGGCGCGCCATATGGAGAGATGCTTCGCAAATCACTTCGTATCGGCAACCAATACGGCCACTGTGATTGAACCATTACTTCTTCTCCTCAAATCTTGCGCTCATCGCCTCACCGTGTGCCGGCAAATCTTCTGCCTTAGCTAGTGTGATTACAGTTGCTGCAATATCCATAAATGCAGCCTCGTCATACTCAATAAAATTCACACCTTTAAGAAATGTTTGCACCGACAATCCGCTTGAATGGCAGGCGCATCCACCAGTTGGCAATACATGATTGGAACCCGCTGAGTAGTCCCCGAGTGATACAGGAGCAAACCTTCCTAGAAATACCGCGCCGGCATTTCTGATCTGCGAGGCGACCGCGCCCGGGACCTTCACATGCAACTCAAGATGTTCCGCCGCATACCCGTTAACAACCTCGATACCTTGTTCCATTGAATCAACGAGAACTATCGCAGATTGGACTCCGGTGAGGGCAGCTTGAATTCGTTCTGAGTGTCTGGTAACCGCGCTGCGAACTGATAATTCCCTTTTCACTTCATCGACGAGAGTTGTCGAAGTCGTCACCAGAACCGCCGCGGCATAAACATCGTGTTCAGCTTGGCTAATAAGGTCGGCCGCCACATCACTAGCAATTGCGCTCTCGTCGGCAAGAATTGCAATCTCAGTTGGTCCCGCTTCCGAGTCAATTGCGATAATTCCTCGAAGGGCGCGCTTTGCCGCCGCAACATAAATATTTCCAGGGCCCGTGACTAAATCCACTGGTTCGCAAAGACCATCGATACCATAAGCAAACATAGCGATGGCTTGCGCCCCGCCAACCGCATAGACCTCATAAATTCCAAGGAGTGCGCAGGTTGCAAGAATTGTTGGATGCGGAAGTCCATCGAAGTCCTCTTGCGGAGGGGACGCCACGGCAATACTCGGTACGCGCGCAATCTGGGCTGGAACGACATTCATCATGACCGAGCTTGGATACACCGCGTTTCCGCCAGGTACATAAAGTCCCACACGATCCACTGGAATCCACTTTTGAGTTACGGATGCACCGGCCACGACCTGCGTTGTCAGCGGTTTGCGTGCCTGCGCTTCATGGACAGTTCGGACTCGAGCAATCGAAGTCTCGAGTGCAATCTTGATTGTTGGATCAAGATCATCTAGGGCCTGATCAATGGCCTCCTGCGGCACTCGAATATGTTTTGGTCGTATCCCATCAAACTCTTGTGCAAGCTGGCGAAGAGTTTCTTCATTTCCCGTCTTCACTCGAGCAAGAATTGGTTCGATAGCCACCATTGCATGCGCAACATCCATGGCCGCGCGCGGTATTGCTTGTTTATAGGCGGCTTTACTGAGCACTTTCCCACGCAGATCCAGCACTTGGATCGGCAATTGGGTTAAAGAGGTGGGGTTCACTACCCCATTCTAAAGCGTGCTCGAGCTAGTTGCGAGCCATTAAAAAGTGGGTTAGGGGACTTTAGGGAACTAAGCAATCAGGTCCAAGAACTGATTTGAGATCAGCGCTCAAGCTCGGGGAGGCAGTTACTCGCAATCCATCGTCAATCTTCATCACTAACCCTTTATTACCATCATCAAGTTTGAGGTGAACCTCGCGGGCTCCGGGATGAGACCTGAGAATCTCTTTCATTTGATCAACCAGCGGTGGTGTTACCCGCGCCGCATCTATGGTGATGACAAGTGGACCAACTGGCGCGGTAGATACATCTGGGGTCGTCATTTCTAAAGCGGTGATGCGAGGTGCCTCTTCGCGTTTATCAATTCGCCCGCGAACGACGATCACGCGATCTTCAATCAAGTTCATGGCATGTGTTTGATAGGTGTTGGCAAAGAAGAGCAGATCTACTGCGCCTTCAAGATCTTCGATAGAGACAATCGCCCAGGAATTGCCTTGCTTGGAAACTTTTCGCTGTACTTGCGTAATCAAACCACCGATTGTGACAATCTGATCATGTCCAACTGAATCTTCGGCCACCTGCGAAAGTGGCATATCCACGGCGGCACGAAGAATATGTTCAATACCAAGCAGCGGATGATCTGAAACATATAGTCCTAACATTTCACGTTCATAGCTCAAGAGCAGAGTTTTATCCCACTCAGCTTTAGGAATATCGAGTTCAATACCGGTTATCGAAGTTGTGGCTTCCTGTCCGACACTGCCAAAGAGATCAAATTGACCGATCGCCTCAGCTCGCTTTGTTTCACTGATTGAATCGATCGCCTCAAGATAGACCATCATCAAACCGCGACGAGAAGCACCGAGTGAATCAAATGCCCCTGCTTTAATAAACGATTCGATGGTTTTCCTATTACACACTTGTTGATCAACTTTAGCTAAAAAATCTCCAAAGGATTGATAGCGACCTTTGGCTTGGCGATTTGCAACCACCGAAGCAACAACATTCTCACCGACATTTCTAATTGCCGTTAATCCGAAACGAATATCCAAGCCAAGCGGGGTGTAATCCGAGGCTGATTCATTAACATCCGGTGGCAAAACTTTGATACCCATCCGCCTACACTCGTTGAGATACAAAGCGCTTTTATCTTTATCATCGCGGACACTAGTAAGAAGCGCCGCCATATATTCTGTGGGGTAATTTGCCTTCAAATATCCGGTCCAATAAGAAACCAACCCATATCCCGCAGAATGTGCCCTGTTAAAAGCATAATCTGAGAATGGAATCAAGGTATCCCACAACTTTTTAATCGCTGATTTACTAAAGCCATTCTTAGCCATACCTAATTCGAAATTTACATATTCTTTATCAAGAATCTCTTTATTCTTTTTGCCCATTGCCTTACGCAATAAATCTGCGCGTCCTAGAGAGAATCCAGCCACCCTCTGTGCAATCGCCATCACTTGTTCTTGGTAAACAATCAGACCGTACGTGTCACCTAATATTTCGGCGAGCGATTCTGACAACTCCTCATGAATTGGCTCAACCGGTTTACGTTTATTTTTTCGATCGGCATAGTCGGTATGCGCATTTACTCCCATCGGACCAGGCCGATAAAGAGCTATTACGGCAGAAATATCTTCAAACGAATCTGGAGCCATCTGTCGTAAGAGGGCACGCATTGGCCCACCATCAAGTTGAAAAACTCCTAACGTTTCTCCTTTACCAAGAAGATCAAAGGTCTTGGGGTCATCGAGTGAGAGCATTGAAAGATCGACATCAACTCCACGATTGCGCTTAATATTTATTAAGCAATCATCGAGCACTGAAAGGTTTCGAAGTCCTAGGAAATCCATCTTGAGGAGACCTGTTGCCTCACATGCGCCCATGTCGAATTGAGTAATGATCGCACCATCGGATTCACGGCGATGGATCGGAATCACATCTAGGAGCGGTTCTCTGCTAAGAATTACACCCGCCGCATGGACCCCCCACTGACGTTTGAGCCCTTCAAGCCCACGAGCGGTATCGACGATTCGTTTGGCATCACTATCAGTTTCATAGACCGCGCGGAACTCACCGGCTTCGCCATAACGATCATTATTTGGATCGAATATGCCGGAGAGTGTGATGTCCTTCCCCATAATCGTCGGCGGAAGTGTCTTCGTAATTTTGTCGCCAACTGCATAAGGAAAACCAAGAACTCGAGTAGCGTCTTTGAGGGCTTGTTTCGATTTAATATTGCTATATGTGATGATTTGAGCAACCCGATCTTCACCATATTTATTAGTCGCGTATGCGATCATCTCTGAACGCCTGCGTTCATCGAAATCCAAATCAATATCAGGCATCGAGATCCGCTCTGGATTCAAGAAGCGCTCAAAAAGTAATCCATGCTTGATTGGATCAAGTGCGGTGATACCTAATGCATATGAGACCAAAGAGCCAGCAGCAGATCCACGACCTGGCCCGACTCGAATTCCTACCTCTCGAGCATGAGCACAGAGATCAGCAACCACCAAGAAATATCCTGGGAAACCCATCTTGACCATCACGCCGAGTTCATAATCCAATCGAGATTGATAATCAGAGGAGATATCGCCATTCATCCGCTCCGACAACCCTGAATTGGCAAGTGTGGTGAGCCATGACTCTTCGGTCTCACCGGCAGGCACCGCAAATTGAGGTAAAAGATTCTCACCTTCGCGAAGTGTTACATCACAACGCTGCGCGATTAGCAAAGTGTTATCGCAAGCCTCGGGATGATCTTTAAAGAGTTCACGCATCTGAATCGCACTCTTTAAATAAAATTCGTCATTGTCGAATTTAAAACGTTTTGGATCAGCAATCGTTGATCCTGATTGAACACAGAGCAAGGCTTCGTGGGCTCCGGCATCCTCATTTTTTGTGTAATGAAGATCGTTGGTAGCAAGCAAAGGAAGCCCTAACTCTTTACCAAGCTTTATAAGATCACTCTTGACCCGTTTTTCGACATCTATGCCGTGATCCATAATTTCAAGGTAAAAATTTTCGCGCCCAAAAATATCTCGCAATTGGCTGGCAGCGGACATTGCTTCTTTATAAGCCCCCATTCGCAACCGAGTTTGGATTTCACCACCTGGGCAACCAGTTGTCGCGATCAAACCTTTAGCGTATGTAGAAAGTAATTCTCGATCCATCCGCGGTTTGTAATAAAAGCCTTCGAGCGATGCGAGTGATGAAAGTTTAAAGAGATTGGAAAGTCCGACATTGTTTTCGGCGAGCAGGGTCATGTGAGTATATGCACCACCTCCGGAAACATCATCTTCTCCGCCAGAAGCCCAATTCACGCGTTTTTTATCGAATCGACTTTCTGGAGCGACATAAGCTTCAATTCCAATAATTGGTTTTACGCCAGCGCTTCGAGCCTGCTTATTAAACTCAAAAGCTCCAAAGACGTTTCCATGATCGGTAATCGCAATTGCTGGCATCTCTTGACGAGCAACCTCTTTGACCAGTTCTTCAACGCGCGCCGCACCATCGAGCATCGAGTACTCGGTATGAACATGAAGATGAACAAAATTAGAATTCGGGGACACGATTAGTGAGATTACTACTGCGATTAATTCTGGCGGCTGTTTTGCTCAAGTGTGGCGAGTGAGCGTGTCAGATCGGTTGGGTATTCCGAGAAGAAAGCGAGTGGTTCACCCGTAACTGGGTGGGTCAACTTAAGTTCCCGAGCGTGCAGCCATGGGCGGTGGATATTGAGACGATCAGCAATGGTGTGATCTGCTCCGTAGGTGAGATCCCCGACAAGAGGATGATGGAGTGCGGCACAGTGAACACGGATCTGATGGGTACGCCCGGTCTCGAGCTCGATCTCGAGAAGTGAGACAGCTGGGAAAAGTTCAAGAGACGTGTAATGAGTAATTGATGGTTTACCATCGGCAACGACCGCAAAGCGATAATCCTCACGAGGATGACGATCTATCGGCGCATCAATAGTGCCGCTAGAGGGGTCCATATGTCCCTGCACCATCGCGTGATAAACCTTTGTCACGGAACGATCGCGAAATTGATCCTTGAGATGTGAATAAGACACCTCGTCCTTAGCAATAACCATCAACCCAGTAGTGCCGACATCCAAGCGATGAACGATACCCTGTCTCTCTGCTGCGCCACTTGTAGCGACGTTATATCCAGCAGCCATAACCGCGCCTATGACAGTTGGACCCTGCCAACCTGGACTCGGATGGGCAGCTACGCCAGCAGGCTTGTTGATGACAATAATATGATCGTCATTGAAGACTACTTCAAGACCTTCAACGGGAGTGGGAGTAAGTGTTGGCGCACTCTTAGCAGCGGGCATCAAAATTTCAAGTACATCTGAAGTCGCGACCTTCTCAGATTTGGTCACTGGTTTGCCCGCGCGGATGATCTCTTCATTTTCTATCAAACCAACCACTGTTGAACGTGAAAGACCTAACATACGAGCAAGCGCCGAATCCACTCGCTCTTGATCGAGCCCTTCGGGAATCGAGATCACTTTCCATTCGCGTTCAGGGGGAGTCCTCTCAGGAATCCTTCCCTCAGGAGATGTCATGGTAAGACCTCGGTTTCACATCATTAATAAGCAAGACTGCGATGGCAACTGCTGAGATAACAATAGAGGTATCGGCGAGGTTGAATATCGGCCAGTGCGGCAATTTGATCCAGTCAATCACCTGTCCGCGCAAGAGATAGGGGGCCCTGAAGACTCTATCAATCAGATTTCCGCAAATTCCACCGAGGAGAAAACCGAGAGCAATCCCCCACGCCCGCGAGGTAACTGATCGACTAAATAGATAAATCGCGGCGATTGCCAAAAAAGCGAGCAGCGAGAGAAAAATTGTGGCGCTACCTACAAGCCCAAATGCGGCTCCCGAATTTGAAACTAATTGCAATTGAAGAAGTGTCCCGAGAATCCGTCTTGGATCAGTCGTGAGGGTCCGGAGTGCCAGTGACTTGCTCGCGCCATCAATTGCAATGACGAGGAGAGCAACGATTACCAATAACTTTACAGCGAGTCGATGAGGCGCCGAATTGCTCAGCGTCGTTCCTCTTTCTGCTTACACGCCATGCAGAGAGTTGCACGAGGGAAGACTTGAAGACGGGCCTTACCAATCGCATTTCCACACTCTTCGCAACGCCCGTAAGTTTTGGAATCAATTCGTTCAATTGCTCGCTCAGTCTGAAGAACCATATCGCGTGCGTTGTAGACCAAAGACATTTCATGTTCGCGTTCGAAAGTTTTGGTTCCGGCATCAGCCTGATCATCTCCAGCGCCGACTCCCGCAGCTGAAATCAAATCTTCCATTTCACCTTCTGCTTCGGAGAGTTCAGATTTCAATCGCATTAATTCTTTATTTAGCTCTGTGCGCATTGCCTTTATTTCAGCACTCGTCCAAGGATCTTCGGCTTCATTGACGACTAGCGGCGCCGGCGCTCCTTTAATCGGCTTCAAAGCATGTGATTTCTTGCCACTCTTCATTGGGCGAGGTGGTGGTGGCATTACGAGGCGACGTTCTTCAATGACAACTTCTGGACCAGTATTTACTTCATTAGGCGTGACGGTAATAGTGGTTGAATCACCAGTAGTTGTACTTTGAAGTTTTGCAGGAAAAGGTTTGCCCGGTGCTTTCTTAGCGGGTACTTTCTTAACCAAAGTTGGTTTCACAATATTTGGTGATCGAACCGCGGCTTTTTTTACCGGAGTTGCAACCTTCGCTGGGGCAACTTTTTTGACAACTTTTTTAACGGGAGCTTTCTTTACGGGCACGGTCTTCACTGCTTTCTTAACATTAGATTTCTGAGCATTGGGTTTCTTAACTACTGGTTTCTTGGCCGTGCTTTTTTTGACGACTTTTTTTGCCGACTGTGCCTTCTTCGCCGTGGGTGCCATATCAATGATCACTTCTCTACTCAGCCTCTGATCCGGACTGCCTCATATGGCGACCAGACGAGTTACCTGCGAGCCAGTAGGCTAGAGCGAACTACGCGCAATTACCAACTTCGCCGCGCTAGACTCTCGCTTTCACTTAAATCAACGCCGCGATTTACCGGAAAGTCTGTGGCATAAGTAACCGATAGCGAGGGTAGAGATGGCTGCGCAGGGTTCGCGTCCTTTTAAGAGCCTTCCGCCACAAATTGACCTTCCGGCTATGGAGCATCAAATCTTGGCCTTCTGGGAAGGCAATGAGATCTTTGATAAGAGCGTTTCTGCTCGAGATGGGGCACCCCGCTGGACTTTTTATGAGGGTCCGCCAACAGCTAACGGCTCCCCTGGAACCCATCACATCGAAGCACGCGTCTTTAAGGATCTTTTCCCTCGATACCAAACCATGAAGGGCAATCAAGTCATTCGCAAGGCGGGTTGGGATTGCCATGGCTTACCCGTTGAAATTGCCGTGGAGAAAGAGTTGGGCTTTGCTGGGAAGGGCGATATTGAAAAATATGGAATCGCCGCATTTAACGAGAAGTGCCGCGAATCAGTCCAGCGCCACGTCAGCGAATTTACCGCAATGACGCGGCGAATGGGTTTCTGGGTTGATTTTGATGAAGCTTATTGGACCATGTCTCCTGAATATGTCGAAAGCGTCTGGTGGTCTCTACAACAGATTTGGCAAAAAGGCCTTCTGGTCCAGGACCATCGAGTCTCGCCTTATTGTCCGCGCTGCGGAACTGGTCTTTCAGATCATGAATTAGCCCAAGGGTATGAAACCGTAGTTGATCCTTCGGTCTATGTCCGCTTTCCCGCTACCTCTGGGGTTCTTGCAGAACTCGGCGCATCGTTTCTTGTCTGGACAACAACGCCCTGGACTTTGGTTTCAAATACTGCGATCGCGGTTAATCCAAAGATGGAGTATCAAGTTTGCGAAATTACTCACAATGATAAGGATGATCAGACCGAACGGTTGGTTATTGCGGCTGATCTCGCCGATCTACTTGATGATGATCGCACGGTTATTGCAACCTTCCTTGGCTCGGAGCTGGAAAATATTACTTATCAAAGGCCACTTGATTTGATCGAAATTCCAAATTCACATTTCATCGTGCTCGCCGATTATGTGACGACGGTAGATGGAACTGGATTAGTTCATCAGTCTCCAGCGTTTGGTGCCGATGACTTAATCGTCTGCAGGCGATATGGGTTGCCCGTCGTAAATCCCATGGCACCCGATGGAACTTTTTTAAGTGAGGTTCCTCTTGTCGGCGGAATTTTCTTTAAAGAGGCTGACAAGATTTTAGTTAAAGAATTAAAATCACGCGGTGCGCTCTTCCGCCAACTCCAATTCGAGCATTCGTACCCACACTGCTGGCGTTGCCACACACCGCTTATGTATTACGCACAACTTTCGTGGTACATCCGAACCACAGCGATCAAAGATCAACTCCTTGCCCAAAATGCCAAAACCGATTGGCACCCAGAAACCATCAAGACTGGGCGCTTTGGTGATTGGCTCGAAAATAATATTGATTGGGCTATTTCACGAAGTCGATATTGGGGTACTCCTCTCCCACTGTGGCGCTGCCCCGAAAACCATATTCATTGCATAGGGTCACTCGCCGAACTCTCATCGCTCTCGGGTCAGGATGTTCAAGCAATCGATCCCCACAGGCCTTTTGTTGATGACATTACCTTTCCCTGTCCCGAGTGTTCACAAACGATGTCCCGCGTCAGTGAGGTCATCGATGGTTGGTATGACTCTGGTGCGATGCCTTTTGCGCAATGGGGTTACCCGCATAAAGAAGGATCCACGGCGGAGTTAGAAGCAGCATATCCCGCAGATTTTATCTGCGAAGCAATTGACCAGACTCGAGGTTGGTTTTATACATTGATGGCAGTTGGAACGCTAGTTTTTGATGAATCTCCCTATAAAACCGTGCTCTGTCTTGGCCACATCCTCGATAAAGATGGTCGAAAGATGAGTAAGCATCTAGGCAATGTTCTAGCACCTATACCGCTTATGGATCAGCATGGTGCTGATGCCGTCCGTTGGTACATGTTGGCAGCGGGTTCACCGTGGAGTGCTCGTCGAGTTGGTCATGATGCGCTTTCTGATGTCGTCCGTAAGACACTGCTTACTTATTGGAATACCGTTTCATTCTTTAGCTTGTATGCAAATGCTGCGAACTTTACTGCCCCATCTCAAAGCGTTCCATCAGAAGTAACGATGGATCGTTGGATCGTCTCCGAACTCAATCAACTCGTTCTTTCAGTGGATACGGCTTTCGCGAATTTTGATTCTCAAGAGGTTGGACGACTACTAGCAACTTTTATTGATGACCTTTCAAATTGGTATGTGCGTAGATCTCGCCGCAGGTTCTGGGCTGGCGAAACCGATGCCCTCTCGACTCTCTACAGTTGCCTTAAAACTCTCACACAATTAATGTCCCCCATGGTCCCGTTTATTACCGAACATGTTTGGCAGACGCTGGTTCGTACCGGTGAGCCAAGTGCTCCAGAGTCGGTTCATCTCACCTCTTTTCCAGAGGCGCACATCGCTTCGATCGATGCAAAACTCTCATCCTCCGTGGCTCTCTCTCGTCGGTTAGTAGAACTCGGAAGAGCGGCGCGGGCCGAATCAAAAATTAAGATTCGTCAACCGCTTTCTCGCGCATTGGTAGCTGCCGCTGGCTGGGGTGAGATGGATGTAGAAATTCGCGAACATATTCAAGATGAACTCAATGTCCTTGCACTTGATCTCTTAGCAAATGAAGGCGAAGGACTAGTCAACGTGGCAATTAAAGCTAATTTTCGAACTATTGGTGCACGCTATGGAGCAGATGTGCAAGCGATTGCCACTGTTATCGCAAATACTGATGCGACCGCGCTCGTAAAAACGCTACGCGCAAATGACACATACTCATTGCATTACGGTTCAAAAATCGCTGAACTCACTGCAGCAGATCTAGTTATCACCGAAACTCCCAAGGAGGGCTGGTCAGTATCTAGCCACTCTGGAGAAAGCGTTGCACTTGACCTAGCACTCACTCCTGAACTTATTCAGGCAGGCTTGATGCGGGAAGTGATTCGAACAATTCAAGAGCAGAGAAAGAATTCTGGTTTTGATATTAGCGATCGAATTCGTGTGCTCTGGAATTCATCCGAAGAAGTTGCGGTAGCAATTTCAAGATATAACGCTCAAATTTCTGAAGAGGTTCTCGCGCTATCCATGGATCGAGATTTGTCAGTTACCCCTGGCGAAAACGAAATCGGTTTGGGACTCTCACTGACAAAAGCTCAATGAATACTTAATGAATCCGGTGTGCAAAAGAGATTAATATTTCGGTGACAAAGAAGATCAAGAGAAAAGAGATATCGATTGCAACCGGCCCGATTCGAAGCGGCGGAATAAATCGGCGAACAAATCGCATTATTGGATCTGTTATCCCATAAACCGCCTCGGCGATTGCAAGGATTACTCCGCGGGGACGCCAGGACGGTGAAAAAATTCTGATGTAATCAAGTATCACGCGAGCAAAGAGCGAGATAATAAATAATTGCAACACAAATGCAATAAGGGAACCAAAACTACTCATGATTGCGCTCCACCTTACGGGAGGTTAGTTCAACTCTGATTAAAGAAACTAGCTTCTGCCGCTGCTGTCTTGTTCT
>Ga0207933_1000366_pt1 | contig 45391 bp, 35 predicted proteins | sample NGESurdeep092012_4_FD_184488 | JGI IMG/M metagenome (GOLD analysis project Ga0207933, IMG submission 184488) | Arctic peat soil microbial communities from Barrow, Alaska - NGEE Surface sample F53-3 deep-092012 (SPAdes) | ecosystem: Environmental > Terrestrial > Soil > Wetlands > Peat ... | reverse complement strand
GTTCGGTCGCAGCCCCCCGTCACATTGGGAGCGGCGAAAACCAACGATGCGCCGGTGATTGTGGCTAAGGATTCATTGCCGCAGTGAGTCTCCTCGATACATCGAGCTGAAAGGCGACACGAAGCGCAACCCGCGAGCGTGGGGGCCTCGACCAATAGTTCATAGTGCCGGAAAGATATACTGGAACATTGGCATGGGGCCGCGGTCAGGGCAAACGACCGCCGGTTAAGCAGACGGGTTCTGAAGAATGAGTGAGTATCTAAGCAGGATCAAGTCGCCCGCGGACGTAAAGCGGCTTGGCATGGTGGAACTGGAACGGCTGGCGGAGGAAATTCGCGAGCGTCTGATCCTCAGTGTCGCCAAGACCGGCGGCCACATCGGGCCGAACCTCGGGGTCGTCGAGTTGACGATCGCCATGCACTACGTGTTCGACACGCCGCGGGACAGTTTCGTCTTCGACGTCAGCCACCAGAGTTACGTTCACAAGCTGCTGACGGGGCGCGAGCGGCAGTTTTCGACCATCCGCCAACCCGGTGGCCTGAACGGCTTCATGCTGCGCACCGAAAGCGAGCACGATGCGTACGGCGCGGGCCACGCCGGCACCGCGTTGAGCGCCGCGCTGGGTATGGCGGTTGCGCGCGATATGTCCGGCGGCGACGAGCACATCGTGGCGCTCGCCGGCGACGCGGCGTTTACCAACGGCATCAGCTTCGAGGCGCTCAACAATATCGCCGCGCAGACCAGGCGCATGATTATCGTGCTCAACGACAACGAGTGGTCGATCGACAAGAACGTCGGCGCGATTGCCGAGTACTTCCACAAGATTGCGACCAACCCGACGTATGTCAGCATCCACGACCGGGCGGCCGGCCTGCTCGAAAAATTCGGCGGCAAAGCGGCGCGTCACATCGCCCGCAAAGCGGAAGAGGCGGCCAAGGGAATCGTCGGGCGCGGCATGATCTTCGAGGAGTTCGGCCTCAGCTACTACGGCCCCATCGACGGCCACAACATCCCCATGCTGATCGAAACGTTCAAGTTCCTCAAGAACCAGAACAAGCCCGTCGTGCTGCACGCGATCACGCAGAAGGGACGCGGGTTTCAGCCGGCCATCGACTCGCAAAAGAAGTTCCACGGCCTGGGCCCTTACAACCCCGAGACGGGCGACACCAAGCCGGCGGCGCAGAAAACCTACTCCGAAGTTTTTGCCGAAAGCCTCACCAAGCTCGCCACCATGAACGACAAGGTCGTCGCCATTACGGCGGCCATGCCCAACGGCACCGCCCTCGATCTTTTCCGGCCTCACCATCCCAAACGCTACTTCGATGTCGGCATCGCCGAGGAGCACGGTGTACTCTTTGCCGCAGGCATGGCGACCAAGGGTTACAAGCCGTTCTGCGCCATCTACTCGACGTTCCTGCAGCGCGCATTCGACCAGGTGGTCCATGACGTCGCGCTGCAAAATCTCCCCGTAGTCTTCTGCATGGACCGCGGCGGCCTCTCCGGCGACGACGGCCCCACGCACCACGGTCTGTTCGACATCAGCTACCTCCGCGGCATCCCCAACATCGTCCACATGGTCCCGAAAGACGAGGACGAGCTACAGGACATGATGTACACCGCCATGCTCCACGACGGCCCGTGCGCGATCCGCTACCCGCGCGGCATCGGCCCCGGCGCTGCCGTCAAGGAGCACCCGGTCGCGCTCGAAATCGGCAAGGCCGAAGTCATCCGCGACGGCCGCGATGTCGTCATCTTCGGGCTCGGCGCCATGCTTCCTGAGGCCGAGCGCCTCGCAAAAATGATCGAAGCTGAAGGACATTCCGCAGCAGTCATCAATCCGCGTTTCGCAAAGCCCGTGGACCACGATTGCATTGAGTGGTACGCCGATAAATGCGGCCTCGTCGTCACCATGGAAGACCACGTTCTCGCCGGCGGTTTCGGCTCGGCGGTACTCGAGTGCCTGAATCACTTGGAGATCGACGTACCCGTAGTCCGCATCGGCTGGCCCGACCAATTCATCGAACACGGCAAAGTGGAATCGCTGCGCGAAAAATATGGCCTCACAGCAGAGGCTGCACTCGAGCGCGTGCGACCTCTGCTGGGTAAACCCGTCGGTGTCTGAACGATACAGAGGAGAGATTCATGGATGCCGAGATGCAGCGGCTACTCGCGAAGCTGAATGCCAATCCCGGCGCGCCCGCGGCGGTCATCACTGAGAGCGAGACCTCCCTTGGCCTCGCGCTGCCTGCCGAATACATTGAATTCCTGAAATACAGCAACGGCGGCAGCGGCTTTATCGGCTCCGTCGAATACGTCATTTTCTGGAAGACCGAGGAACTTGCGCCGCTCAACATCGCGTACGAGGTGCAAAAGTACACACCGGGCCTTCTTATATTCGGATCGAACGGCGGAGGCGAAGCCTATGGCTTCGACACACGATCCGCCGCATGTCCAATCGTACGAATACCCTTCATCGTGATGGATTGGAACGATGCCAGACCGATGGGCGATTCGTTCTTCGCGTTCCTGCGAAGGTTGAGCGAGGTTATCGATGAATGAGACCGATAAAGAGATTGTCGAGATCACGCCACTTATCCTGGGTGGCAGTCCCACCGACCCAGCCAACAAGCGAGCCCTCAGCAGGGAAGAGCACATAAAATTTGTTTGCTACTGGAACAGGATCATTGCCGATCTTCGGACGCAACAAACCAATTCCACGTCGAAATGATCTTTAGAAAATCGTCGCCCGAAAAAACGCCCGCAATTTTCCCATGATTTAGGCGCCAACAGTAGCGGCCACGGTCGGCCCGAATGCAGCTTTGCGCCGGAAAAATCATAAAATTCGATATCCGCACGCGAATTTGTCATTTTCCTGTAATTAGGACTTGCTTAGTCGCATATCTGGGATAGGGTAAATAAGTATCTCGGACTCATCCATTCCCTTATCCGCTCAGTGGCGGAAGCTGACCGAGCCGAGACGGGCCCCTTTGAAGTCCTTGTAAGCCGAGTGCGTGACCGAATCCGCGCCGAACGAAGAAATGCCGGGCCCCCGAGGACCTGGCGGCAACCGGAAGGGAAGCAGATGCAGAAGCCCAACCAGAAGAAACTGTCCAGCGCAGGCAGGCACCGTGGGAAGAAGATGTTCGCGCTGGCGGCGATGGCCGCGTACACCGCGGTCAGCGGACGCACGCTGGCGATTGCGCAACAACTCGTCGCCGACAATGGTAAGGAACCCGCACCCGCGCAGTTGCCGGTGCGGCGGTTTCGCATCGCCGACGGCCCCTTGAGCGCGGCGCTCGACGCCTACCGCGCGCAGAGCGGCGTCAATGTAACGCTGGAGTTGACCGAAGAACAGCTTGCCGGCTTCAAGACCAAAGGCGTCGTCGGCCTGCTGACCAGCGATGCAGCATTGCGCGAGTTGCTCGCGGGCACCGGTCTCAATTTTCAATTCGAAGGCGCGGACACGGTCACGGTCGGCGTGCAGCACGCGGAGTCGGTGGACGTAACATCCACCCTGCCCGACGCCACCACCATGACGCGCTTCACGGAGTCGCTGATCGACACGCCGCAGACCGTCGCCGTGGTCCCGCAGTTCATCCTCAAGGACGAGGGCAACCGCTCGCTGACCGACGCGATCCGCAACGTCCCCGGCATCAGCATCGCGGCCGGCGAGAGCGGCGCGCAGGGCGACAACCTCACCATCCGCGGATTCACGGCGCGCAACGACATCTTCCTCGACGGCATCCGCGACTTCGGCAGCTACTACCGCGACAGCTTCGACTCCCACCAGGTCGAAGTCCTCGAAGGCCCCGCCGGCGTGCAGTTCGGACGCGGCTCCACGGGCGGCGTCATCAACCAGGAAAGCAAGGCGCCCACCACCGACAAGTTTGAGCATGTGCAGGCCCAACTCGGCACGGACGCGACCCGACGCGCCATGGTAGACATCAATCACCCGTTCCCGGACTTCGCGAATGGCTCCGCCATGCGTGTGGCCGCGATGGGCACCGAGGGCGGCGTCGCGGGCCGTCCGTACGCCGAGAACAACCGCTGGGGCGTCGCTCCGTCGATCTCCTTCGGCATGAACGGCGCGACGCGGCTGACCATCAGCTACTTTCATTTCACCGAAAGCGATACGCCGGACTACGGCCTCCCGTGGTTCTTCAACCAACTTGCTCCGGGCGTGGACCGGCGCTCGTACTTCGGATTTCCAAACGCGAATTTCCTCAAGACCAACGACGACATCGTCACGCTGAAGGCGAACCACTCCTTCAGCGAAAATGTCGACGCACACACCATCGGGCGCTGGGCGAACTACCCGCGCAACGTCCAGATCACCGAGCCGCAAATCTGCGGAAACGTCTCGCAGTTGGAGCCTGTCGGAACGGTGGTCGCGACTCTGCCGACGAACGCTGTGAATACGTCGCTGCCGTGTACGTATAACTTCTCCACGCCCGCCTCGCAGATCACGGTGAACCGCAATCAACTGGCGATCAAGAGCGTCGAAGGCGATCTGTGGGACCAGACGGAGTTGACGGCGCGCTTCAAACTCGCCGGCATCCGCAACAACTTTGCGGGAGGCGTCGAGGGCGGCCGCGAGATGTCGAACCCCATTCGCTCCAGCTTCGCCACCAGCGTCACCACCAACGGCGTCAAGGGCTCGCTCAACACTGTGCCTTCGACGAACCTCGCAAATCCCAATCCTCATGATGCGTTCGCGGGCAGCGGATACATCTCCAGCATCACGCATCTGAAGTCGCAAAGCGCCGGCGTTTACTTCGTCGACACGGTGAAGCTTGGCCGCATGTTCGAAGCCAGCGGCGGCATTCGCTGGGACCTCTTCGACACTGTCGTCAATCTCTACGCACCGCCGACCACCGTCCCCGGCGCGTCGCTCACGGCGGCCATCAAGCCGACCGAGCAGAAGGTGACGCAGCCGAGCTATCGCGGCGCGGTTGTCTTCAAGCCCAACGCGCACGGCTGCGTGTACTTCGACTACGGCACCAGCTTCAATCCTTCTGCCGAGTCGCTGAGCCTCAGCGTCTCATCCAGCCTGCTGGCGCCCGAAGAGAATGAGACCTACGAAGTCGGCGCGAAGTACAGCACCCTGCACGACCGCCTCAAGTTCGAAGGCGCATGGTTCCGCACCGAGAAGGACAACGCGCGCGAAACCGATCCCACCAACTCGAACAACATTGTGCTGGCGGGCAATCAACTCGTGAAGGGCGTACAGGCCAGCGCGGTCGGACGCCTCGCCGGCGGCGCCGACCTCGTCGTCGGCTACGCGTTTCTATCCAGCCGCGTGCTCTACTCGAAGTTCTTCCCGCTTGCCGTCGGCTATCAACTCGCCAACGTCCCGAAGCAGACGTTCAACGCGTTCCTGACGCATCGGCTGCCGCTGCGGATGAGCGCGGGCTTCGGCGGCAATTATGTGGCCAGCCGCACCGCAAGCTCGACCGTGCCGTACGTGCCGACGGCGTACGCGCCGAACTCCAATGGCGCAGGCTACATCGTCACCGCGGTTGGGATGAAGCAGGTCCCGGGTTACTGGGTCTTCAACGCGATGTTGAAGCGCCCGGTCAGCGACCACATCGAGCTGCAGGCGAATGTCTACAACCTGCTGAACCGTTTCTATATCGACCAGCCGCACCCAAGCCACCTGATTCCCGGCGCGGGATTGAACGCACAAATCGGCGCCAACTTCAGGTTCTAAGGACAATAAAAAATGCTGATCACAATTGCCGATGTATTGACGACGGAGCAAGTAGCCGCCGCGAGGCAAAAACTCGCCGCCGCCGAGTGGACCGACGGCCGCGTCACGGCCGGCTATCAGGCCCAGGAAGTAAAGCGCAACGCGCAAATTCCCGAAGGCTCGCCCGTCGCGCGCGAGGTCGGCGACATCATTCTCGCCGGTCTGGCGCGCTCGCCTCTGTTCATGTCGGCGGCGCTGCCGCTGCGAGTATTTCCACCGATGTTCAACAGCTACTCCGGCGGCCAGACCTTCGGCACGCACGTCGATACGGCGATCCGCCAACTCGCAGCCACGGGCCAGCGCATCCGCACCGACCTCTCCGCAACGCTCTTCCTCACGCCGCCCGGCGAGTACGACGGCGGGGAACTGATCGTCGAAGACACCTACGGCTCAAAGAGCGTAAAACTGCCCGCAGGCCACATGGTGCTATATCCGGCGACCAGCCTCCACCGCGTCGAGCCGGTAACGCGGGGTGCGCGCGTCTCGAGCTTCTTCTGGATTCAAAGCATGATTCGGCAGGATTCGCAGAGGACACTGCTGTTCGATCTGGACCAGGCGATTGAGAGGCTGGCGGGATCATCCTCAGCAAAAGAAAACGGTGTGAAGGCGAGTTCGGTGCAGTTGACCGGGGTGTATCACAACCTGTTGCGGCAATGGGCGGAGATGTAGTTTCGGCGCTTTCAGCACGTGTCGAAAGAATTTGCTCAGACGGGAACATCGGAAGAATTAGAAGGTCACCGGCTCTAACATCCCCGAGCGAGATAGCCAGATGCCTCCAACAGCATCAGTCGTAAATTTCATATCGCCTTTTCCAAGATCTATCCCAATGTCATTGGGATAGGTCCCAAATACTATCTTCCCTCCGTTGGAAGCTATAAAGACATGATAGTCCCCACCGGGATCGGGATTTGGGTATTTGGCCAATAGCTGCCAGCCTGCATCGTGGGTGTAACGAAATACGCCGATACGTTTGAAGGAAACCAATAGGTGCCCGGCCGGATCAGCGTTCAAGGCCTCACAAGGCCCAGGAGCTTTGAAATCCACGACATGTTCCATCGTGACCCTGACTAACCGATGGTCTGTTGTGCAGATATAACCTTCATCGCCGGCCACAGTCCAGCTGTCGGTCAAAAAATTACCGGTCTCCCTGGGAATTGGCTTTGACGCATCGCTAGGGTTTATAAGTTCATCCGATTCTGGTTTTGGATCTTTGAGTTCAACGGCAAGGCTTGTACTTTGCTGGATAAGTAGCGGAGTGGATCTCAATGGAAGGATACCGATGTATTTATGCGTGAATGATGAAGGCTGGGCTAGGACAACCCATTTCCTATCGCCCGGTTCCCATTTCCATGCGAGTCCGGACCATGCCATCCAGAATCCTCCGGCACTTCCAGCGGGAGCGATGCCGGCGAGAGAATCGCCACGTGTCTCACCACCCGGTGGATGCGGTGCATTCATTCGACTCCATATCTTGCCATCGAAAAACAGCATGGTGCCGTCTGATTCGTCATACAACCATAGAAGATGGTGAGCAACGTCGTTCCACGGGCCGGAGACCGGCTCTGGCTTGCGATGAAAGTACAACAGACCCGAAACCGCATTTGCGTCGAGGTTAACCAGTCCCAGGCTTGAGCCGACCACCAGATGACCATCAAAAAAGGATGCTCCGTAAGTCTGCAATCTTCTCTTCTTCAGCGAAGCTTGGTGGCTGCGCAGTTCTGGAGTTCCGAATTCAGTCGGATGCACTTGCACTGGTGCTTTTTGATTCGTCTGCGCTCCTATCGTCCTGACGAATAGTCCGCCAAGAACGCAGACGATGAGAAACCGTTTATAAGTTTGAGGAGTCATTCTTCAATTAGACGCTCGCAGAGGTATAGGGTAGTTATTCCTTGACATCTCATCACCCTGCCCCAGCGTATGTAGCTACACATGGGTTGGTCTAAAGGCCGGGTTTAACCGTGCTGGTGCTGCCACCGCGGCAATATGCTCCGGTCAGTCCCCCAAGGAGCCTACCGCGTAAAGAAGTCCTTCACCTGCTGCACGAACACATCGCGACCGATATCGCTGATCGCCTCCGTCAACGGCAGTTGCTTCGGACACGCCACCACGCAGTTCTGCGCGAAGCTGCACTCCTGGATGCCGCCGCCGCCGGACATCGCGCGCAGGCGTTCTTCCTTCAGCACCGAGCCCGCGGGGTCCATGTTGAACAGCTTGGTCTGCGCGATCGTCGCCGCGCCCACAAACCCCGTAACATCGTTGAACTGCGGACAGACTTCCATGCAGATCGTGCACGAAATGCAGTTCGAAAGCGGATACCGCTGCTCTTGAATTTGCGGAAACTGGCGCGGCCCGGCGCCGATGTCGTAGGTGCCGTCGATCGGTACCCAGGCCTTGATCTTCTTCAGGTTCTCAAACAGCACCGAGCGATCGACAGCGAGATCGCGCACGACCGGAAATTTGCTCAGCGGCGCAAGCGTGATCGGCTGCTCCAGCTTGTCCACCAGCGCCGAGCAGGCCATCATCGCCTTGCCATTGATCAGCATCGCGCACGAGCCGCAAATCTCTTCCAGGCAATTCGAGTCGTACGTAATCGGCGTGGTGTCCGTGCCATTAACGGTGCGCGGATTGAGCGCTATCTCGCCCAGCAGCGATGTGATGTTCATGTTCGGGCGATACGGGATCTCGAAGCTTTCGGTCGTCGCGCGCGCGTCGGGCGTGGTCTGGCGCTTGATGGAGACCTTGATGGTCCGTCCAGCCACAGAGTTTGTTTTCGATTCACTTGCCATTACCGCTCCTTGACTCAACTTTCGTCGCCTTCTGGCGTTTCGCGCTCTGCGAACTATACAGCCACACTATCCCGCCAATCAGCGCGCAGAAGAAAAGACCCATGGCCACAATCATCACAATAAAACCGGCCGATCCATCCACGGTGATGCCTTCTTTCATTCCTTCTCATGTGCCGCTCCGACACAGGCACTTCCCACGTTCCGCGTCCGAATCGCAAACCGTGGATCGGCTGCCGCAACACTTCCATCACTTATGTCTGTCATGCTGCAGAGATTCGGTCGCTTCCACGATGCTGCTCGGCGTGTTCAGGATTTCCTCCCCAGGCCGCAGAAGCTCGTGCTGCCGCTTTCTGATCCGCGTATTGTGGACCACCGTGTAAGCGACGGCGATGACAAATGCGATGACGATGACGACGTAAATGATGTTTGAAAGTTCCCAAGGTCCGATCATAGTTAAATGAGATGCGGATGCATCGGGCCACGTACGACTGTGCAAGTCGCCGCTGGCCCGTTTTACGTTGCCGCATCATACCTCCTTGCCCGTGGCGGAATAAGACTGGTGTCGACTGCTTCGTACTCAAACGCCGGCGCGCCGTCTTTGAACGATGCCTTCGTGGTTTTGAGAAATTGTTCGTCGTTGCGTTCCGGAAAGTCAGGCTTGAAGTGCGCCCCCCGGCTCTCGTCGCGCAACCGCGCGCCCTGCACAATCACCCGCCCAAGTTCGAGCATGTTATACAACTGCCGCGTAAACGCAAAGCTCGTATTCGCCCACTGGCTCTTGTCCGAAAGGTTGACGTTCTTGTAGCGGTCGAGCAGCTCGACAATCTTCGCGTCGCATTCATCCAGCCCTGCGTTGTAGCGAATAATCGTCGCGTGTTTGGTCATCGTCTCGCCCAGCTCGCGCCAGATTTTGAACGGGTTCTCCGTGCCCTTGTTGTTCAGCAGCGCGGCGTTCTTTTCCTTCTGCCGCGCGAGTTCCGCCGCGTGCCCGCCGTCGCCCGTTTGCGCCGTAAGCGACTTGGCGTAATCCAACGCCCGCGGGCCGGCGACGAAGCCACCGTTGATGCATGACAGCAGCGAGTTCGCGCCCAGGCGGTTGGCCCCGTGGATCGAGTAGTCGGCCTCCCCCGCCGCGAAAACACCGGGGATATTCGTCTGCTGGTTGAAGTCCACCCACAGGCCGCCCATGGTGTAGTGCATGCCGGGAAAGATCTTCATCGGCACTTCGCGAGGATCGTCGCCGACAAACTTCTCGTAAATTTCGAGAATGCCTTCGAGCTTGCGGTTCAGCGTCTCGCGGTCGATGTGCGACACATCGAGATACACCATCGGCTGTCCTTCGAGGCCCCTGCCAAGCTCATACACCACCTTGAAAATCGCCCGCGTAGCCACATCGCGCGGCACCAGGTTGCCGTACTTCGGATACCACTCTTCAAGGAAGTACCAGCGGTCGGCTTCAGGGATCGTCTGCGCCGCGCGCTTGTCGTTCTTGTCCTTCGGCACCCACACCCGGCCGCCTTCGCCGCGCGCCGATTCCGACATCAGCCGCAGCTTGTCTTCGCCGGGAATACACGTCGGATGCACCTGGATAAACTCGCCATTGGCATAAAACGCGCCCTGCTGATACAGCGCCGACTGCGCCGACCCCGTGCAGACCACAGAATTCGTGCTCTTCCCAAAGATCGCGCCATTGCCGCCGGTGCAGACGATAATCGCATCCGCTGCGAACGTCCGCGTCTCCATCGACCGCAGGTCCATCGCGCAAATGCCGCGGCACACGCCATTGTCGTCCAGCACGGCCGAGAGAAACTCCCAGCCCTCATACTTCGTAACCTTGCCCTCGGACTCATACCGCCGCACCTGCTCATCGAGCGCATACAGCAGTTGCTGCCCCGTCGTCGCTCCCGCAAACGCGGTGCGATGAAACAGCGTCCCGCCAAACCGCCGAAAGTCGAGCAGCCCCTCGGGCGTGCGATTGAACGGCACACCCATGCGGTCCAGCAGGTCGATGATCGCCGGCCCCTGCTCGCACATCTGCTTGACGGGCGTCTGGTTGGCGATAAAGTCGCCGCCATAAACCGTGTCGTCAAAATGCGCCCAGGTGGAGTCGCCTTCGCCCTTGAGGTTCTTGGCGGAGTTGATGCCGCCCTGCGCACACACCGAGTGCGAACGCTTCACCGGCACGATGGAAAAGAGGTCGACCGTACCACCGGCCTCGGCGATCTTGATGACGGCAGAGAGACCGGCAAGGCCCCCTCCGACGACGATGATTCTTGGGCTAGCTGCCATTCGAGATTCCTATCCCTGTCTCTTTTTGAAGACGTCTAAAGCTAACTACGAAGAAACAAAACAAGAGTGCCGCCGCGACCAACTCGACGAAAGCAAATGTTCGGACTGAATAAACATGCTTTATAAATAGTCCAACGTTGATCAGCATCACAACTGCGAGCGTTGCTGCCCCGGTGAATATCGTCTTCATCATCGCCTTTTGACGGGTCTTTGCCATCGCCTCTTCAGCGGGCGGCAGCTGATCGATCGGCTTCCTGCGAATGGCTTTGATGATGACGTATTGCAGAAAAAGATTGATTGCTAAGCCAACGTAAATCGCACTACGCGGAAAATCCGGTTCCCCAAACGCATATAGCGCCCTCAGAAACCCAAGCACAAGAAGGGCTTCATAAATCCACAGAAAGGGCTTGCGTTTAGACATTAGCGGACGACTCCGGGCTGTGCTGGATTGGTCGAATTCGGTGGTGCCACATACGGCGCCGGCAGCGCAATCCCCGCAGGCTGCGCGGGCATCACATCCGCCGGCGCATTCGCATACTTCGGATTGATAAACGCATACATCCCAACCAACCCAAGCACGCAAAGAGCGGTCCCGCCAACAGCGCAGACGTAGCCAAAATTTCGCCGCGCCTTATTCCCCGGCGTGATGCCCCATTTCGCGGCGAACAGCCAAATCCCGTAAGCAAAATGCCAGCACGTCGCGATCATCGCGATAACGTAAACCGCAAGTATCCAGGGATTGTGCAACTCCATCTGGACCTTATGAAACGCCGCGCCCGGATGCTCCGGCAGATTGACGCCGTGGAAGCGCTGGCTCCATACGTGATACCCGATATACAGCAGCGCGATGATGCCCGTAACGCGCTGCATCAGGTAGGCCCAGTTGCCGGCCCACGGATAAACATTCACGTTCGACCGCCCGCGAATCGCGATCCACACGCCATACAGCGCATGAAACGCCAGCGGGATAAAAATGAATCCCCACTCCAGCACCCGCACCAGCGGCAGGCTGTTCAGGAACTTCACCTGTTGCGCATATGCCAGCGGCCCGTTGACGGCTTCGAAGTTCGAAACAATGTGCTCGATCAAAAACGCGCCGATCGGCACGATCCCCGACAGCGAATGCAGACGCCGCCAGAAAAAACTATGGCCCTCGCCAGCGCGGAGCGGCTGCACGCCTTTCAGCGGCGCGTTGGAATGTGGTGCTGGCGGTGCGGCTGTAGCCATTCGGCGCTCCTGTTTCGCTTGCGAACCTGTTACGGCGACCCGTGGACTTGACGTGAGTCGGCATTTTGATTATTCCGCTGCGCTGTGGGAGCGTCAAGGAAACCCGTTCGGTTATCGCAATTCTGTGCGGTTTTTGGCCTCGCGATCAAAGATCGGCACGGCGAAGCTGCCGAAGAAGATCGCGAAAAGCATTGCCGCGATGACTCAGTTCCCACTTCTGCTCGCGCCCAAGTTCGGCCATCGTCAGACCGAAATCTGGCAGCAGAAACAGCGGGTCGTAACCAAAGCCGTTGTCGCCGCGGGGCGCGTGGAGAATTTCGCCTTCGACGGTTCCTTCTGCACGCAGCAGGATTTCGCCATCGCGCGCAAGCGCAAGCGCGCACACGAAGCGGGACGTTCGCGCCTTGCTTCCGGAGGCTGCCAGGTTGGCGAGAAGACAGTTGTTGTTGCGGGCGTCTTCGGTCGCGCCAATGTCGAAGGCCTGGTCCTCGGCATAGCGCGCCGAACGGACGCCGGGAGCGCCGTCGAGGCCGTTGACTTCGAGGCCGGAGTCGTCCGCAAACACCATCAGGCCCGGCGAGGCGAGGGAGTAGGCGATGGCTTTGATCTCGGCGTTTCCGATGAAGGTCTCGGCGTCTTCGACCGGCTCGGGGAGCGAGGCGAGGCCCGGGAGTGCGACGACCTGAATACCTTCGGCGCTCGCGCTGGTGGCGAATTCGGCGAGTTTGCCGGGGTTGGTGGTGGCGGCGTAGAGGACCATCAGGGCTTAGTGTAATTTGCAGGGCAGAGAAGAAGAAAACGCCAAGGCGCAAAGAACGCTAAGGAAACGCAAAGGAATCCGTGGCGTAGACTCTGCGCTTTTGCGTCCTGGCGTTTTCTTCCCGTTAGGGGCAGCAAGGTTCTCAATGGCAGCAGTGGTGCGCAGGTGCATCTGCCGCCGGAGCCTCATCCATCATCTTCAACATCTCCGGGCCGCCAGTCTTCAGAAACCGAATCAGCAACGCCACCGACGCCAGCACAAACACAATATTCAACACCGACGTATAGTTCCACCGCACGCTCTCCTGCATAATCTGCACCGACCGCTCCGTCGGAATCAAATGCAGCAAACCAAAAATCCCTTCCACCGCCAGCGCCGCCAGCGACATCGCCGCGTAAAACGTAACGAACAAAATCGCCGCCACCTTCAGGCCGTAATACCTGCGGTAAATGTCGAGGATCGGCAGAATAATCAGGTCGGCGAACAGGAACGCGATCACGCCGCCGAAGCTGATGCCGCCGTTCCACAGCACAGCCGCGAGCGGCACATTTCCCACCGAGCAGACGAACGACAGCACCGCCACCAGCGGCCCAATCAGCGGCCCCCAGAACTTCGCCAGCACCGGATGCCCCACCAGAAAGAATCCCTGCCAGAAATGTTGCGGCACCCACGCGGCGAGGCAGCCGGAAATCAGCAATCCGCCCGCAATATCCGGCCACAGCGAGTACCAATCCATCCAGTAGTAGTGGCTGGTCGCGGTCACTCCTTTGCGTGACGTAAGTTTCTGCCAGAAAGTGCCCGTGTGGAGGCTCATATCCATCGCGGCATGGCCCTCCATTTTGCCGGCAAGCCCGCGCTCGGCCTGTTTGCGCGCCGCGGCAATCACCTTCGGCTTCAGCGTCAGCCGCAGCAGCACGACGAGGATCGCAATCATGATCGGCCCGCCCACAAACTCCGCCGCCGCAAACTGCCAGCCCAGCAGCACGGCGATCAGCACCGTCAACTCAACGACCAGGTTCGTCGACGCGAATTGAAACGCGATGGCCGTAATAAAATCCGCGCCCTTGCGAAACAGCGACCGCGCCAGCGCCGTCGCCGCATACGAGCACGAAGAACTCGCCGCCCCCAGCGCCGACGCCACAACGATGGTCTTCGCGGACGAGTCGGGCAGCAGCTTGCTGACATGTTCCTTCGACACAAGCGACTCAACGATCGCCGACAAAATAAACCCAAGACACAGCGCCCACAGGATTTCCCAGGCCATAATGCCGGTCATTTGAAGCGCGTGCAAAATGGCTCGCATATCTCTCCCTCATTGGCCGTCGTCGAGTATTTGATGTTCGCACGAAAGATGCGACTCTGCCGCTGCCACCTGAGAGACGTGGAAGTTCACGAAGCATTACAGCCAGCGGATTATTCCGCAGGAAGAGCATCTTTCCGAAGAACTCCGATTCGTCCGTGCGGGCCAACGACAAAGGGAAGGGACAGCGCGTTCCAGTTTTTGTCGGCGCCGGGTGCGTCGGTGGGGCCGGGCCGCAGCGCGTCCCAGTTTTTCCCATCATCTGAGGAGACATCCGTCCCGTTCGGTCCTACCGCAATCCACGCATCCCCTTCCGCCGAGTACGCCACGGCGCTGCGGAAGCCATGCGGCTGCGTCATCGCGGCCTTCCAACCTGGTTTTCGGTCGGTGCGATCGAAATACGCCGCGTTTGCGGTCGTATCATCCGGCTTCATGTAGTCGCCACCAACCACGACCGTGTTGTAGCCCATCTTCATCAGGTGTTCCTCAGCCGCAGATGGCCGATGGTGGCCGGCGGCTCTGTTCGAGGGGTGAGATGAATGCTCGTGCCAATCCGGAGAGAGCTTCACCGCGACACTGAACACGCCGGAAGACTTCGAGCGATTCCCCACAGGCACTTCCTTAGACCCAATACCCCCATAGGTAAAGACGTAATCTCCCGCCCCTGACGTTTGGCCATACTGCGCCACGATCACACGCGCGCCTCCGGGACCTCCGGTACCGAATATCCAGAAATCTCCTCGGCTGAAATCGAACAAAGCAGAGTTGCTCGCGGCGAAGGACCCCTCATCCGGAAGCGGTTTCGGCGTCTTTCCTACACGCTTGGGCACTTCTCCCGGCTTCGCGTCCTTCTTCACAGTCCACACCGCCATATGACCATTTACCGGGTCACCCAGCAGCATCAATTCTTTCTGATAAGCAGCATCTGCGAAACGAGGGATCGTCAAGGCGTCGAAGAATCCGTCCGCATCGGGGTTCGTAAACACCAGCGTCCATGTCTGGCATCCGTCCGTCGTCTTATACAGCCTGGAGAGATCACCTGTTCCGCTCGACATCACAAACGCCGTCTTCGCATCGAATCCCTGCACGCCGCGGAAATCGAGCTTCTCCGCCCCCGGCGGCACTGTGCAGTGCTGCCACGTCACGCCGCCATCCTCAGTCCGCAGGACCGTCCCCTCAGTCCCCGAAACCCACGCCACCCCACCGCCAAGCGAGTGAACACCACGAAACGAAGCCTTGCTATGGCTCTCCTGCAACTGCCACTGTGCCGTCGCCGTAGTCGCCGCGAGAAAGATCAGTACAACAACCGGAATCCGCATCCCGAAAGTGTACCTTCAACACAGCGGGGTACCCCCCTCCCCAGCTTTCAGCGTTTTATTTAGTTTGTTCGACTTACAGCGTTTTGAGACTGTAAAAGCAAGATTCCAGCTATCTTAGCTCTAAAATGCCTGGAATGTTCTAGTTACTGTCGCTTCGCGTTTCTGGGCATTTTGAGGTGTTTTCGCCTATTTCCATTTTACTCCTTTTAGTGGAATAACTACGCCAACTCTATTTCGATTGCAATCAAGCGCTTAGGCCTCTGAGGGGCTTGACAGCGTTAGAACCGCGCAATGCACGGCTCATGGAGGTAAAGCCCATTGGGTGTTTCCGTCAAGATTTCTTGCTTGAGTGCATGTCTTCTAAACCACTGAAAATAAAGCACCCGGAAAAGTGGGCCTTGGGAGGTTTTGCTCAGCTAACATCAGGCATTATGAAAGCCCACACCGAATACCTCACACTCAACACCGACGAGCGCTACGAAATGGTCCACATCACACCGCAGGTGGACGCAATCGTAAAGCGCAGCGGCATCGTCGACGGCCTGTGTTTCGTCTCCCCCATGCACATCACAGCGGCGATCTACGTCAACGACAACGAGGACGGCCTCATCGAAGACATCGGCATCTGGCTCGAAAAACTCGCCCCCCACTGGCCCGGCTACAAGCACCACCAGACCGGCGAAGACAACGCGGACGCGCATTTAAAAGCGCTTCTGCTCCACCACGAAACGACGCTGCCGATTACGAATGGTCGGCTCGACCTGGGGACGTGGCAGAGAGTTTTTTATGCGGAGTTCGACGGGCAGAGAGCGAAGAGGGTGATTGTGAAGGTGCTTGGGGTGGCTGCAAAGGATTGAGGCTGCCCACCTTAGGCGCAGAGAACGCGCCGAAGATGGGTCACCCGATTTGTGCGGCTGTAGAGGACCGCAGATTCCCTGCGGGAATGACAACAAAAAACCAAGCGTTGGCGTTCAGCTCGCCGTAGCGAGCTCCTCTTCCAGCCGCTGCTTATCGAACAGGTTGCTGTAATAGCCACGGCGTTCGAGCAGGTCTTCATGCGTTCCGAGCTCGACGATCCGCCCCGCAACCAGCACCGCGATGCGGTCCGCACTGCGAGCCGTAGAAACGCGGTGCGAAATCAGCACCGTCGTTCGTCCCTGCATCGCATCGCGCAGCGAGTCGAGGATGCGCTCCTCGGTATACGTATCGACACTCGCCAGCGCATCGTCGAGGATCAGTATCCGCGGATCGCGAATGATGGCGCGAGCAATCGCGGTACGCTGCTTCTGCCCACCGGAAAGCGTCATGCCGCGCTCGCCGACCAGCGTCTTGAAGCCGTTGGGAAACTCCTCGATCTCGGCGGCAATGTGCGCGGTTGCCGCAGCCTCGCGCACCTGCTCATCGGTAGCGTTCGGCGCTCCAAAGGCGATGTTCTCGCGGATGGTCTCGGTAAACAGGAACGTCTCCTGCGGAACGAATCCGATGGCGTGACGCAGCGTCGCCAGCGGATAATCGCGCACGGGAATCCCGTCGATCAGCACCATGCCTCGCTCTGCCTCATGCAGTCGCGCAATCAGCGACACCAGCGTCGATTTGCCCGAGCCGGTGGGGCCGACAATGGCAACGCTGGACCCAGCCGGAATGTGCAGGTTGACGTTCGTCAGCGTGGCATTGCCGGCCGTGTAGCTGAAGTTGAGGTCGCGGAACTCGATCTCACCCTCGATGCGCGCGTCAGCCAGCACGGCAACGGCATCATCGTCGTTGATCGCGGCACGCTGCTTCATGATGGCGTCGATGCGCACCACCGAAGCCGCTCCGCGCTGGACGAGATTTACGACCCAGCCGATTGCAATCATCGGCCAGATCAGCTGCACCATGTACACGTTGTAGCTGGTGAACTGGCCGACGGTGAGGCGGTGCTGCACCACTTCGTGGCCTCCGACCAGCAGCGTAATCATCAGCGAGATGCCCAGCACGAACTCCAGCGTCGGCCACAGCATCGCCATCAGCCGCGCGAGCCGAAGGCTGCGTCGGATGTACTCCTGGTTGGAGCGCTCGAAGGCGGCAATCTGCGCCTGCTCTTGCGCGAAGGCGCGGATCAGCCGCGCGCCGGAGAAGTTCTCCTCGGCCTGCGCGGAGATGTCCGAGAACATGGCCTGGATGCGCTCGAAGCGGGTGTGAATGCGCGCACCGAAGTATTGCACCAGCACCGACGCGAACGGCAGCGGAACGAACGCGCACAGCGTCAGCTTCGGGCTCAGGCGGATCATGTACGGCAGCGCCGCGGCGGTGAAGACGATGGTGTTGGCGCTGTACATGATCGCCGGGCCGAGCAGTTGGCGCACGGCGTTCAGGTCGTTGGTCGACCGCGCCATGATGTCGCCGGTGCGATGCTGCTGGAAGAAGCTGGGCGGCTGCGTCTCAAGGTGCGCGAACATGGCGTTGCGCAGGTCGAACTCGATCTCCCGCGAAGCCCCGATGATGACTTGCCGCGTGATGTACAGGAACGTCCCTGACACAGCGGCAATGCCCAGCAGCTTCAGGCCGGAGTGCGCGATGACGGCGGTGCTCAGGCGCACCCGCATATCGTCGATCGCGCCGCCGACGACGATCGGCACCAGCGCCTTGGTGACGTTGTAGATGATGAGCGCGATGCCGCCCCACGCGAAACTCCGCCAGTATCGTCGGAGGTAGGGAAAGAGCGGGCGCAGGCGGTCAAGCATATGTCTCTTGGATGTGAAGCGAGGCCGCGGGACTCACAATCCCGCGGCCCACACAGCTTCTACCGCTTGGGCGCCGGCGTCGGCGTTGCGGGCGCCGGCGGATGCGGCACCGGAGTTCCGGACGTCGCAGGAGCCGCGCTGGGTTGCGACGACGCGCCGGGAGCAGGCTCCGCAGCGGGCTTCGGTGCCGGTGGAGTCTTCGGCGCAGGCTGCGTGTCGCTCTGCGCGACAAACTCTACATCGAAGATCAGGGCTGTCCTGGCAGGAATGGTCGGAGGACGGCCGTTGGGCCCGTAGGCCAACTCATACGGAATGTAGAGCCGCCGTTTGCCGCCGATATGCATGCCGTCAAAGCCCGTGAACCAGCCCGGAATGACCTTGCGCTGTTCAGGAGCAAAGCTCAAAGGGTCTTTGCCGACCGACGAATCGAACTGAGTGCCGTCGGGAAGGTAGCCGGTGTAGTTGACGGTGTACCATTTGTGCGGCTGCGCGCGTTCGCCCGTTCCGATCTTCGTGTCGATGTACAGCAGTGAGAAGCTGGCCGGCTCAAGCCCAAAGGTCTTCGCGAGGTCGGGGTTCTCCATCGGCGACACATTCTCGAGCTTTGCCTGCGGAATCGTGGTGATCGTATACAGCGTCTTGAAGCAGGGAGAACCGGCGGGCAGTGCCGGGACCTTCGGCGAGAACACCGGAGCGTCCTTGGCGCAGGCAGCGGGGCTGGTCGCCGCAGTGGTATGGGGTGTCGCGGTGTGGGCGGTGGTTGCGTGATGCACAGGAGCGTGGGTCTGAGCGGAAAGCGTAGCTGCGCCGGTGAGCAGCAGCGAAAGGACGGAGAGGCGAGTGGGTGTAATCATGTCCACTCCAGTGTATTTGAAGTGGGGGAACGAAGTCAGGTCGACGTCCGCAACAGCAGCCACCCACCGGCCATGGCGAACAGCATGTCCGGCGACCACGCCGCGAGCAGCGGGGGCAGGGAGTTGACGTTGCCGAGGTTCTCGAATATCCCCGCCACCACCCAATAGGCGATCGCGACGCCGACCGCCGCGCCCATGCCCGCGAGGCTGCCCTTCTTTCCGGTGGAAAGAGCGAATGGGATCGCAAGAATCGCCATAACCAGCGTGATGAACGGGTAAGCCAGCTTGTGGTTGAGCTGCACGCGCAGCCGCATGGTGTCGAAGCCACTTTGTTTCAGGTCGTTGATGTAGTGGTCGAGCTCGGTGTACGACATCTGCTGCGATGGCAGGTCTTCTTTCTTGAAGTAGCTGGGCTGCTCGCGAATTTCCTGGAAAGAGGAGAGGGTGAAGGGCTGGTAGCTGCCGATGGTTTCGCCGGTGAAGGTGCGCTCCCAGCCGTTCTCGAAGACCCAGCTTTGAATGTGCTCGTCCCAGTGGACGCTGGAGGCGAAGATGCGGCGGCGGAGTTGGAAAGTGCCGGGCTTGAACTCGAAGACGGTGAGGTTGGCGAAGGCGGCCTTGTCGGGGTCGAAGAACTGGTAGTAGAAGATGCGGGAGGGTCCGCCGTTCGTGGCGTTCTGGCCGGATATCCACTTGCGGTCGGGGCGCAGGAAGGTCTGCGCGGGCTTGCCTTTGATGACGGAGCGCAAGGCGTCCTGCCTGCGGTTCGCCTGCGGCAGATAGACCTCGTCGAAGGAGAACAGAGCGACCGAAAGGATTGCCGCGACCAGCAGAACGGGAGCGATAACGCGGTAGAGGCTGATCCCCGTGGCCTTCATTGCGGTCAGCTCGCTGGTGCGGCTAAATGCCCCGAACGTGATGAGCACAGCCACCAGCGAGCACAGCGGCGTGACGTTGTAGAGGATGTATGGGACAAGGTTGACCAGGTATTCGACGACCGTGATGAGCGGCGTGCTGTACTTGATAATGTCGCCGACCAGCTCGAAGAAGGTGAAGATGAGGAACAGCGACGACAGCGAGGCCAGGACGAGGATGAAGTTCTGCACGAAGCTGCGCATCACGTACTCGTCGAGGATCAACGGAAAACGGATGTGCAGAGTGCGGCGCACGCGCTGCGTCACTCCGCCGACAACCGAGACCTCGAAGCCCTGCGAAGACTTGGGGCTCAACCGGCCGAGCAGCTTCATCAGGCCGTTTCCGCACCTTGAAAGCACGGTGAGAGCAACGCCGCCGCGGGTCAGTTGCTGCACCAGCAGCAGGCCCGCGGCGGTGAAAAGAATGTTGGCGCCCCACACGCCGAGGAACGGCGACAGCTTGCCCTGGGTCGCCAGCGCGATGCCGATCTCCGACAAAACGTAATAGAGGATGACGAGAAACAGCGTCAGCACGAAGCCCGTCCCCTTGCCGCCGCGATTGGACGACAGGCCGAGCGGAACGCCCACCAGCATCAGCACAAAGCAGGCGGCCGGAAAGGCGAAGCGGCTGTTCAGTTCGATGGAGTTGGCGCGCGCCGTGGCGGCGTCGGGCGCGGGCCGCCAGAGCTCGCGGGTGTCCTTGGCTTTGAGCGGAGTGTCGCGGCGGGTGATATGCGCGTCCTCCTGCTGGCCGGTCTGGATGGGCAGGTCGGTTGAGTTGAACGTGGAAATATCGTAGCGGTTCGGGTCGTTCGGGAAAACGTCGTGGCGCGAGCCGCCCGTCATGTGCAGACGGAGAGTCTGCGAGCCGTCGTTCAGCACCACCGCCTCGTCGGCGGTAGTAATATGCGGGGTCGCGGGTTGGGTCAGGTCCGCCAGAAAGACGTGCTTCCAAACGGTCTCGCCGGGCGCAGGGACCACGTCCTGCACATAGAGCACATAGTTCTTGAAGTCTTCGTAGAACACGCGCGGCTGGACGGCGAAGGATGCCTGTGCGTTCTGTCGCTCGGTCTGAAACTGGAGCAGGGCCCGGGCAGCATGCGGGGCGACGTACAGCGTGTTGCCAAGGCCGATGGCGAACGCCACCGCGGCGAAGATGCCGACGATGCGCAGGAACGATGGGACACCCATGCCGCAGGCGCGCATGGCGGTGATCTCGCTGTCCGACGCGAGGCGGCTGAGGCCCAGCAGGATGCCGATCAGCACCGCCATCGGGATGGTGAGAGTGAGAAGGTTTGGCAGCAGAAATCCGGTAACGCGGGCAACATCGCCGAGGCTCGCCGAACCGCGCACGGCCAGTTCCATGAGCGTCAGCAGGTAGCGCATGAACAGCACGAAGGTGAACAGCACCCCGCCGAGCAAGGCGTAGGTGATGACTTCGCGGAGGATGTATCTGGTGAGGATGCGCACGGTTACAAGGGTTCTCAGGCGGCTGCTTTTGAGTGTATCGCGGCGGAGGCCGCTGTCAGCTTTTCGGAGGCATCTGCCTCACTCTTCCCGCATGAGTTTGGACGGATCGATGGCCAGCGCTCGCCGGGCTGGAAGGGCCGCAGCCACAACGCCCAGCAACGCCATCGTCAGCACCGCTCCACCCAGCACCACCGGATCGCCCGGATTCGCTTGATACACGATCTGCCGCAGCAGACGGCTCGCGAGGATTCCCGCCAGCAGGCCAAGCAACGATCCCACGCCGAGCAGCACCATCGGCCGGCCCACCGCCGCGCTCATCACCTGCGTCCGGCGGGCGCCCAATGCCATGCGGATGCCGAGTTCCTTCATCCGCCGGCTGACGCTGTAGGCCGCCATGCCGAAGATGCCCGTCACCGCCAGCATTGCCGCCAACAGGCCCATGATGCCGAGGGCCACGGTCGCCGCCTTGGCCGGAAACAATTGGCCTGCCAGCGAATCGGACCAGCTCTGCACCGTGATGGGAACGTTTGGCTCAATGGCGCTCAGAGTGTGCTGGAGGACGGCCGACATCTCGACTGGCGTGCGCGCGGAACGCACCACGAAAACTCCGTCGCTGTAGCTTTGCGACAGCGGCAGGTACGCCACGGGTTGTGGCGGCTCCTGCATGTCGTGGTACTTGCCGTCTTCGGCTATGCCCACCACTTCGGTCAGGTTGGCGTTCAGAATAAAGCGCTGCCCAATGGCCGGACTTTCGCCCCACATCTTGCGCGCAAAAGCCTGGTTGACGACGGCGACATACGGCGTCTTCGTAGTGTCCTGCCAGGAAACATCACGACCGCCCAGAAGCCGCGTCCCGGCAGCTTCCAGGTATCCCGGCGACATCGAAAAGACGTACGGCGCGAGCACGGAGTTGTTCAGTTTGAACTCCGCAGTTCCCGGCGGGAAGATCGGTGTTCCGTGCAAACCGCCGGTCATGGGCGTGCGGCTGACCGCAGCGGCGGTCGTTACACCGGGGAGGTCCCGCATCGCCTCAATGATCGCTTTCTCTTTCTCAAGTGCGACGTCATCTGGCTGTTCCACCTGGCTAAGGTCGAGAGAGACCAGCATCGCTCCCTGCGGCTGAAAGCCGAGCGGCGTATGTAGCGCGCGGGTCATGCCGCGCACTGCTACCAGCGAAGCCGTCACGAGCAGCGTGCAGATCGCAATCTGTACACCCAGCAACAGATCGCGCAAGGCGAAGCGGCGGAGGTGCGTCGACTGCGCGTGCGCTCCCTTCATCGTCTGCAATGGGCTGCTTTGCCACGCTTGCCGCGCGGGAAGCATTCCAAAGAGCAGCGCGCTTGTGAGCGTCAAGAGCAATCCCACCAGATACACTCGCGCATCCACATGCACCGTGAGGCTGCCGGCGAACGGCGCTGTGCGGTCCAACACACCGAGCAGCAGATACGCGGCCACCAGGCCAGCGGCGCCGCCCGCCAGCGAGACCAGCACCGCCTCTGTCAGCAGTTGCCGCACCAGCCGCCGCCGACTCGATCCAAGTGCCACGCGGAGGGCGAACTCGCGGCTGCGATCGGAAGCCCGCGCGGCGAACAGGCTTGCCAGGTTTGCACACGCCGCGGCCAACACCAGAAGCGCCAGCGCCGTGATGCTCCAGAGGAAGCCGCGAATGACGTCGCCCTCGTCGGCATAGAGTCCCGGATGAACAAGGCGTAGCGGCTGTCCATCGTCGGTCTGCGGATATTCGTGCGCTAACTGAGACTCAATCTTGTTCAGATCGTCAGTCGCCTGCCGCTGCGTTACACCTGGCTTGAGCCGGCCAATCACGGTGACCAGGGATGTCCGGTTATGCAGGTAATCCCAACTTTCCACCTGCTGCTCATTGACCATCGGCAACCAGTAGTCCGGCCATACGAAGCGCTCGGTGCCCTGGAACTCCGGCGATGCTACGCCCACCACCGTACACGGATGTTTCTTGATCTCCACGGTCGTCCCGATGACGCCTGGGTCGGCGTGAAACGCGGTGCGCCACAGAGAGTTGCTCAACACAACATAAGGGGCCGAACCCGGGCCGTGCTCATCCGTTGCGTGGAAGAAGCGGCCGAGCGCCGGCTGCGCGCCGAGGAGGTCGAAATAGTTGCCGCTGACCTCATCGCCGTGGACGCTCGTCACCGCATTGCGCCAGCTTATCGATGCATCGGAATACGCATAAATCGCGGCCATTCCGCTGAAGGTGCTGTTGCGCCGCTGAAGGTCCTCGAATGCGGGGTAGGAGGTTGTCAGCAGCTTGCCCTGCGTCCATTGCCGATGGCGTATCTGATACAGGCTGGATGGATCGCTCACGTCCAGCGAGTGCAGCAGGACGGCGTTCAGCACTCCGAAGACGACGACGTTGGCGCCGATACCCAGCATCAGCGTGACGATGGTTACGAGCGTGAAGGCGGGAGATTTGCGAAGGACACGCAGGGCGTAATGGATGTCCCGGAGGAGGTTCTCCACAACAGGAGAATGCCACAACTCCATTGGGAAAGCAATAGGTGAGATCGCAAACAGGGGAACGCGAACAGCGCGAGTTACCAGCGTTTCGCGTTCGATCTGTTTACGCTCGAAAATCGCTCCAGGCTAGAATTCAGCCTTGAGAGCGAATTGCATAATGCGCGGCTGGCCCGCGCCGGTGATGGTGCCGAAGGCCGCGGCGGTTTGTGTGCCGTTGGGGTTGTTGAGGTTGGTGTGGTTGAGGGCATTGAAAGCCTCGGCGCGGAAGAGAAGCGTGAGGCGGTCGTAGACGACGAACCGCTTGAACGCGGAGAGATCGGTGTTTTCGGTGCCCGGACCGATCATCGGTTCGCGCGGGCTGTTGCCGAAGGGCGTTCCCGCGGGCACGGCGGAATAGTCCGAGGTAGTGAAGAACTGTGCAGCGCGGGCGGCGGTGGACCGCTTGCCGTGAATGACAGGATTGCCGGTCACGTTGGGGCGGTCGCCGGTGGCGATCGTATCGAAGTTCGTATCCTTGTTGGAGACGACGTTGAATGGATTGCCGGTGGAGAGGGTCTCGATGGCATTGACCTGCCAGCCGTTCAGGACCTCCTTGCCGAAGAGGCCCCAGCGCTTGACGTGGGGGAGTTCGTAGAGGACTGATGCGACGAAACGCTGGGGGACGTCGACGGTGGACAGGCCGTAATCGCGGCCGATGTTGAACTGGTCCGAAGGCGAGAAATCGGTGGCGCTGCCGGGATCGGCGGAGAGAAAGTCCATCGCCTTGGACCAGACGTAGAAGGCCTGGAAGGAGAAGTTGTGTTGCATGCGGCGCGTCGCCGTGAGCTGTAGCCCATGGTAGGAGGAGTTGTCGATCGGGTCGAGCATGCTGATGGCTGCGGTGTAGCCCTGGCTGTAGTACGGACGGCGGGTAGGAGCATTCGCCGTAGTGGCCGTGGAGCTGTAAATCGGCGAGTTCTGATCGCGGTTGACGTAGAAGTGGCGGCCGAGATTGCCGACGTACGCGATGCGCGTGCTCCAGTTCGAGCCGGTCTGCTGCTCCAGAGTCAGGTTGAACTGCTGCACGTACGGAATGGCCTTGGTGCCGGGGCGGATGCCGGAGAAGGTGGCGTTCTGGGTGAAGGTGGGATTGGTGAGATTGGGAGTGTAGGGGAACGGACTGGTGGGTACCAGTGCCTGGCCGGCATAGGGGTTGACGAACTGGGTGGTGTTGTTGAGGGTGATGGAAAGCGCAAAAGGCTGCTGCTCCAGGTTGCCGACGAAGGGCTCCTGGCTGAAGGAGTAGAAGAGGCCGTAGGCGCCGCGGAAAGAGGTCTTGCCGGTGCCGAATACGTCCCAGGCAAATCCGACGCGGGGAGCGAACTTGCGCAGCGAAACGTCAAGCAGGCCCGGCGGCGCATTGGGATCGCCTTCCACGACGTAGCCCTTGGGAGCGGTGGGAAAACGAACGGATTGCTCGCCCGGAATGAAGCTGCCGAAGTTCAACTGGCCGGTGAAGGGATAGTAGATCTCCCAGCGCAGGCCGAGGTTGGCGGTGAGGCGGCGGCTGAGGCGGTAGTCGTCCTGCACGAAGAGCGACGGGTCCCAGGCGTGGAGGCGATGCAGCGAGCCGTTGTTCTGCTGGAAAGTCTGCGCGCGGCCGGTGATGAAGTCGGCCAGGGCGTTGCCGGTGATGCTGCCGTTGAAGGTCTCCTTGGAGGAAGCGAGGAAGACGGCGGTCTCGTTGTAGCGGTTGTAGATGCCTGCGCCGCCGAATTTGAGGGTGTGCTTGCCGAATGTCCAGTTGTAGGTGTCTTCCACGCCCCAGGACAACTGCGCGGTCACGTTGGGACGGGCGCCACCAACTCCGAAGTAGCCGGTGACTGTGATTCCGGGCTGCGCGATGAGCGCACCGCCGTTGGGGGCGGTCATGCCCAGACCGCTGCCGAAGTAGCCGGTAGTGATGACATTGTTGATGACGCTCTTGTTGAGTGTGTAAAAGCCGGTGATGGTGTTGACGGCCTTCGGCGAAACGATCCAGTTGTCGCCGAGGACGTAATTGACCTGGCTGACGTTGGTGCTGGCGACGCTGAAATCCAGAATCTGATTGCCGTTCTGGGTGGCGTTGACCGCGCTTCCGATCGACCGGAAGTAAGTCAACTGCGCATGATGGGCCGGGTTGATCTGGTAGTCGAAGCGGCCAATGTACTGGTTGATGATGGTGGGCGTAGAGAATTGCTGCGCGTCGGGATGATACGCATGCTTCAGTGTGGCTCCGCTGCCAGTGGTGGTGGTGAGGGCCAGGTCGGCGTGAGGAACGAACGCGAGCACGTTCTTGATGGCAGCATCGATGGGGCAGTGAAACGATGGGCAGTAGGTAGCATTGGGCTTGGTGTCGCTGGACGAGAAGTCTCCGCCGCGTTCGGCATCCGTGGGGACCACGAGAGCGGTGGGGTTGATGGTGGTCTGAGTGTGAAAGCGCATGCCCTGGTAGGAGACGAAGAAGAACAGCTTGTCGCGGCCCTTGATGAGGCGCGGGAGAACCAATGGGCCACCTACACCGCCGCCGAAGTAGTTCTGGATGTATTGGGGGGCGGTGGTGCCGATCTGGGTGAAGTAATTTCTGCCGTTGAAGACGCGGTTGCGGATGTAGTCGTAAGCGACGCCGTGGTAGGTGTTGGTGCCCGAGCGCGTGACGGTGTTGACCACCGCGCCGGGGTAGCGGCCGAACTCGGCGTCGAAGTTGCTGGTGATGATGCGGAACTCGCGCAAGGCGTCCGGCGGAGGAAGGATGTTGCCGCCCCCGCGGAAGAACTCGGTGTCGTAAGCTCCGTCGAGATAGAACGAGTTGAAGTTGACGCGGAGACCGTTGGTGGAGAAGGTGGTTCCAACGGTATCGCCGGTGACGGCGCTCTCAGAGAAGTTGGAGATGCCGGGAACCAGTTGCACAAGGTCGTAGGCGTTGCGTCCGATAAGCGGGAGATCGACGATGCGCTTCTGGTCGATCGTCTGGGCGAGTTGGGATTCGCGAGTGTCGATGAGATCGGTGGAGGATTCGACTGTGACCTCGGTAGCGACGGCGCCGGCTTTCATGGTGAAGCTGGCATTCACATTCTGGTTGGCGGCGAGGTGAAGATCGTTCTGGGTCATCGTCTCGAACCCGGTCATGCCGGCGGTGACTTTGAAAGCGCCGGGATTGAGCACGGGGAAGACATAGTCACCGGAGCTGTTCGTTTTGGCGGCGGTAACGGCGCCGGTTTCTAGGGCGGTGACCGTCACGGTGGCGCCCGGGACGGCAGCTCCGGTGGCGTCGGTGACCGTGCCATAGATGGAGCCGGTGACAGTTTGGGCGTGCACTGTGCTGCCTGCGAAGAGGGTCGCCAGGACGAGCGCCGCCACGATCGATACGACCGGCGCCAGATTTTTGTGCTTATGCGTAAGCAGGTTCACAGCGATGTCCTCCTGAAAGATTCGTTCTTCATCGCGATGCCCGTTCCGAGTGAACGCGGAGCGCTCCCGTAACGGTTCACGACATTTGATACCAGAGCGATTGCAATTCTTCCGGCTACGCGACCCGAAGATACCGGCCAGCCTTGACGGGAGCGTAAATCGACAGCGAGGCCCGATGGAAGCGAGAGTGCATAGCGGAGATTTTCGGACTCAATGCAATCGGTTTCATTTTTGCACCAAAAACATTGCCGAGCAATTGACTCTTATTGACCTTTGGAGGATGGACGCTGAATCGAGAGGAATTATAAGCACACGCTTCGACCCGTGTCAATCAGTTGTAATTGATTATTGGCCGCTGTCGCTTCGGCTTGGTTAACGCTCAGGCGCGAGCGGTTGAGAAAATCCAGATTGGCTTATTTCCTCAGAGTCGCGGCTTGCAACTCCTTCAGATTTGAAGATTCCTGCTTCTGTGTCATAGCGTCCGATGCGCCCAACGCCTGCGTCATCGGAACTCCGCGCTGCGCAGGAACGCGAAGCTTCCGCCCGGGTCGAGCTTCACGCCCGTCAAGCGGGTGGAGTGCAACACCTCGTTGTTGGGATACCAGAGCGGAATGCTCGGCAACTCGTCGGCGAGAATCTGCTGCACCTCGACATACTCTTTGCGGCGAACGACCTGGTCGGTTTCCGCGCTTGCGGCCTGTAGCAGCGCGTCGACGCGCGCATTGGAGTAGCGCCCGCGGTTGCCGCCTTTGGGCGGAAAACTTTGCGTCGCGTAGGCGTAGCGGAAGATGTCGGGGTCTTCGTTCGAGCCGATCCAGCGCAGGATGTACATCTGAAACGCGCCGTGCGTAATATCCGAATAGAACGTCCCAAACTCCGCAGAACGGATCGTCAAGTCGATTCCAACGGCGCGCAACTCCTCCTGCATCGCCTGCGCTTCCAGACGTGTCGTCTCGTCGGTCGAAGTCTTCAGCGTAAAGCGCAGTCGAATGCCCTTCGCATCGGGCTTCAGTCCTGCCGCGTCGAGCAGGCGGATTGCGCGGGCGACATCGTGCGGATACTGCGGAAGCTCATCCGCGCTCGCCGCGGCCCAGTGCCCCAGCGGCAACAAAGTATCCGCCGGCACCGCCTGTCCACGCCACAGCGCGCGAATCAGCGCCGGCTTGTCGATCGCGCACGCAATCGCCTGCCGCACGCGCTTGTCGCGCAGCGCCGGATCGGTGACGTTGAAGTTCGCATAGACCACCGCGGAACCCGGCCCGGTCTCCGTGCGAAGGTTCGGTTGATCGCGCAACGCATGAACCATGTCGAGCGTCAGGACGTTGCTCAACACATCGCCGGAGCCCTTCTTCAACTCCAGAGCACTCGTAATTGTGTCCGGCGAAACGACAAAGCGCACACGCTGAATCTTCGGCGCGCCAGCCCAGTAATCAGGATTGCGCTCGACGACAACCTCCTTGTCCTGCACCTGGCTGACGAAGCGAAATGGCCCCGTCCCGACCGGGTGCAAGCCTTCGTCTTTGCCCGCACCGCGTTCGACTACGCCAAACAGTCCATCGCTCAGGTTGAACAACAGCGCGTTGTCAGGATGTTTCATATGCACGACCACCGTCAGAGGACCGCGCACCTCGACGTGGTCGACGGCGGCGAAGGAACCGCCCTTCGCCGTGATCAGACTGCCGTCGATCATGCTGCGCATCGACCACGCAACATCCTCCGCCGTCATCGGCTTGCCATCGTGAAAGCGAACGCCATCGCGCAGGTGAAAGATCCACGTCAGCGCATCGGGACGCTCCCAGCTAGTGGCGAGCCATGGCTGTAGGTTGTAGTGCTCGTCCTTGCGAACCAGGGCGTCGTAAATGGTCGCGCCCACGCGCTCGCTCTGGGCGTCCGTGCCTTGCCGCAAGTCAAGATTATTCGGCGAGCTTTCGATGATGAAACGCAGCGTGTTCGCATCGCTGCGACGCGGCCCGCAACCGGGCACGGTCAAGAGGAGCAGTGCCGCCGCGAAAATCCAAATGCTTTTGGCGGTGACGCAGCCTGCTTCACGCTCCATACGTCACCTTGCCAAGCACTACAGGCCTCTTTGCACCGGTCGCACTCGGCACATTCCCCGGTAGTCCATGCCACGTAAGCCAGCCGAGCAGAGCGAACGCAGCGGCCTCTTTCGCTTCGGCGGCGATGCCGGCGGATTCCATCGGCGCTACGCTTACGCCGAAAGCCGAAAAGCCTTCCGTCAACATGCGCATCAACGTCGCATTGCGCACGCCGCCGCCGGCGACGAACATCTCGGTCGCCCGCGCCAGGGGAGCGCGCTGGCCAAGATGAGGCCAGCAGAATCGCGCGTACGCATCGAGAATCGTGGCCGATGTAAATGCTGTAGCCGTGGCGATGACATCCTGCTTGCGCCCGCCCTCGCGCTCACATGCGGCGAGAAAGCGTGTGATAAACGCCGTTCCAAACTCCTCGCGCCCGCACGATTTTGGCGGCAGGGCAGGGAAGTAACGGTGGGCCATAAACTTCGTCACGACGGAATGCAAAACCCGCCCGCGTGACGCGACAGAGCCATTGGAGTCATAGTCGCGCCCGCAAAGTTTTTGCATGGCTGCATCGATCACCATGTTCGCCGGACCGGTATCGAATGCGAGCACGTCCGCCACGCTGCACGCGGCGGGCAAAGCAGTCACATTCGCAATGCCGCCGAGATTCAACAGCAACCGGTTCCTTTTCGCATCGCGAAACATGCAGTAATCGAGCATCGGGACCAGCGGCGCTCCCTGCCCACCCGCTGCGAGGTCCGCCGGACGAAAGTCGCTGACAACCGGTACGCGAAGGCGCTCCGCAATCGCTGAAGCCTCGCCGATCTGCCACGTCGCGCGCACGCCGGCACCCAGATATTTGCTCGCGGTGGCCTGGTGATAGATCGTCTGCCCGTGACACGCGACAAACTGCGGCTTCGCTTTCAAATCGTTCGCGGCGGCTTCCACGCACTCCGCATAAATCTCGCCCAGCCGCCAGTTCAGACGCGACATCTCCGCCGCACTCGTCCGCTTTGCATCCATTGCTGCCAACACCGCTGCGCGTACTTCCGGACTATAGGGAAATGCACGATGCCCCAACACCTTCACCCGCGGCGTTCCATCTTCGCGGAGTGGCGGCGCAATCCTGCAAATCGCAACATCAACGCCGTCTGCGGAGGTACCACTCATCACGCCGGCGACGATTATGGTCTTCTCTACACTCTTTCCTCGCCGCTCTACACTCTGATTTTTCACGCGCCGCCCTTCAGTTCACGTTGCAACTCCGCAATCAACGCGAGCGCGTCGCGCGGCGTGAGGCCATCGACGTCGATCTCCTCGATGCGATCTACAATCCTCTGCGAAAGCGGCGTAAACATTGTCATCTGCAACGTCGGCGTACGCTCCGGCGCGGCCTCGCGCACCTGCTGCGATTCCGCGCGCTCATGCACCTTCAGCACCTCGCGCGCACGCCCGATCACCTTCGCCGGCAAGCCCGCGAGCCGCGCCACTTCGATGCCGTAGCTCTTGTTCGCCGCGCCGGCTTCGACCGTATGAAGGAACACGATTCCTTTGGTGTTCTCACGCACGGTCACGCGCACATTCTTGAGCCGCGCGAGCCGATCGGCCAGCAGCGTCAACTCGTGATAGTGCGTCGCAAACAGCGTCCGCGCCCCGACCGCGTCATGCAGGTGCTCGACCGTGGCCCACGCGAGGGACAGGCCGTCATAGGTCGCCGTGCCGCGCCCCATTTCATCCAACAGCACCAGCGAGCGCACCGTCGCTGTATTCAAAATCGCCGCGGTCTCCGTCATCTCGACCATAAACGTGGAGCGTCCGCGCGCGACGTTATCGCTCGCTCCGATGCGCGTATACACGCGGTCGACGAGGCCCAGCCGCATCCGTTCCGCGGGCACAAAACAACCGCACTGCGCCATGATGACCAGCAGCGCCGCCTGGCGCAGATACGTGCTCTTGCCGCCCATGTTGGGCCCGGTAATCAGCAGCAGCGAAGGACCATCGTCGTCGCCGCTAGCCGCGCAAAGATGCAGAGAATTCGGCACAAATCTTCCCGCGCCCTGCTCTTCCAATCGCCGCTCGACGACCGGATGCCGCGCTGCCACAAACTCCAGCAGACCGCTCGCGTCGACAAGCGGCCGCGTCCATCCGCGCGAGGACGCGAGGTGCGCAAAGCAAGCGAGTAAGTCGATCTCCGCGACGCATCGCGCGGTCTCGCGCACGCGGGTTGCTGCTTCGAGCAACTGCCTCCGCAACTCGCCAAAAATTCCGCGCTCGATCTCGCCGCTGCGTTCCTGCGCGGTAAGAATTTTCGTCTCAAGCTCCTTGAGTTCCGGAGTAGTGAACCGCTCCGCATTCACCAGCGTCTGTTTGCGTTCGTAGTCGGCGGGCACAGATTTTGCGTTCGCTTTGGTGACTTCGAGGTAGTAGCCGAACACAGTATTGAAGCGCACCTTCAGCGACCCAATCCCGGTGCGCGCGCGCTCCCGTTCTTCGATCGCCGCGATCATCTGGCGACCATTCGACGAAAGCCCGCGCAGCTCATCGAGTTCCGCATCGACACCCTCGCGCACCGCGCCGCCATCGCTCAAAGACACTGGAGGCTCGTCGACCAATGTCCGCGAAATCATCTCATGCAGATCGTCGAGCGTGTCGAAAGCGGAGCACAGGCCGTCCCATCGCCCACCCGCCGTCACCAACTCCGACGCGGCTCTGCGCAGACCCGGCAGCCGGCCCACGGTCGCGCCCAGCGAGACCACTTCGCGCGGTCCCGCTGTCTCCAGAGCAACGCGGCCCAGCAGGCGCTCCAGATCGAGCACGCCATCCATCGCACGCCGCACGCCTTCGCGCTTGCGCAAATCCGAAGTCGCGGCCGCAACCGCATCCAGCCGCGCATTCACTGCATCGAGCGACTGCATCGGCCGCAACAATTGTGCGCGCAACAGGCGTTTGCCCATTGGCGTACAGCACATATCGAGCGTGTAGAGCAACGTCGTCTGCGGGCCTTCGCTCGAAAATAGCGGCTCAACCAACTCCAGGTTCCGCACCGTCACGGCGTCCAGTTCAAGGCAATCGCGGCGCTCGTAAAACCGCAGCGTATCCAAATGCTCAAGCGCGCCCTGCTTGGTGTGCCGCAGGTAATGCACGATCGCGCCCGCAGCCACGCCCGCTGCCTCGTGGCCGGCCATGCCCATGCCGTCGAGCGAATGAACGCGCAACTGCTGGCGCAACAACGGCAGCGCATAGTCCGCCGTGAAGACCCAATCCTCCACGGGCGTCCGCGTGCCTACGCCGTCCAACGCATTCGCTTCGGCCTCTTCACCCGCCGTGCGCAATCGAGATTGCCTGGACCCAAATTCGTCCGCGCCCGCCGCGAAGATCAACTCGGCCGGATGCAACCGCGCAAGCTCATCGACAGCGAAGGCCCAAGCCTGCGCGCCTGCAAACTCTGTCGCGCGAAACTCGCCGGTCGAAAGATCGATCAGCGCCACACCCACGCAGGCGCCCCCGCCGGCGCCCGTTGCGGCAACGCTGGCGAGCCACTGGCTATCTCCCGCGCCCAGCGACACGTCGAGCGCCGTCCCCGGCGTCAACACCCGCGTCACCTCGCGCCGGACGATGCCTTTCACCGCCTTCGGGTCTTCCATCTGCTCGCACAGAGCAATCTTGTAGCCCTTGCGCAGCAGCCGTTGCAGATAGATCGCCGCCGAGTGATACGGCACGCCGCACATCGGTTGCTGCCTGGCTTTGTCGCGGGCCGTCAGGGTCAGTTGCAGCTCGCGGCTGGCGACGATGGCGTCCTCGTAGAACAGTTCGTAGAAGTCGCCGATGCGGCAGAACATCAGGCAGTCGGGATGCTGCGCCTTGGCCGCGAAGTATTGCCGCATCACCGGCGTCTGGCTGGATTCGTCCGCCCGCGCCAGCGCCGACTTCATGCGCGCGTCTTCGGCGGCATCGTGCGGAATCGGAATGTTGGCGGGATCGCTCACTTGCGGAAACTTCAGGATATCGCAGCGGGGACTTGCCCATTGCAGGGCGTTGCCCTTTACACTCAACCAATGCTTTCGATCCCGATGTCCGACGCCCAGTTTGCCGCCGCCGCCGCTCGCCTGCGCGCCGACGGCATTGCCATCCATGGCCCCAGCGGCACTCTCAGCAAGGACGGCATCACCGGCAGATACGACTACGCCAATGGCAAGCTTACCGTCGAAGTCATCGACCGCCCTTTCTTCGTTCCGCTCTCGCTTATCGAAGGCAAGCTGCGGGCTTACTTTGAGCAGAACGTCGCCGCCGGCAGCGCCCGCTGAGGCCACTCTATGGACCAGGTATGGATCGTTCTCGCCGGAGTGATTGCCTTCACCGAAACCGCGCCGGAAGTGGCGCAGCCGGGCTTCGTCAACGTGGTGTGCGCGGGCAGCGATCGCACGGCGGTCGAGGCGAAAGTGCGAAATTGCCTGACGTCGTACGGCTGGCGAATTTTGCAGATAGAAAGCGGCACTCGGGTCGATGACGATGCGGCCTACGACGACGAACTCTGGGGCTTGATCGAAGATGTGCGGCAGAACAGCGACCTCGTCCTGCTCGCCACGCTGCACAGTTATCGGGTGAACTGAGCGATATACTAAAGATTCGCGGAATAACGGCGAAAATGCTTCCCCATGTCCCTCATCTGGCTCCGAGTCGCGGTCCTTCTCTACGGCATAGCCGCGCTCGCGGTGTTGCCCGCCGCGCTCTATAACCGGCAGCGCTGGCGGCATCTCGCGGTCCCCGTCGCGCTCGCCGGAGCGTTCTTCCACTTCGTCTCGATCACCGAAACTTTCTACGCCGCCCACCGCGCGCTGCCCGTGGACACGCACGAAACCCTATCGTTGCTGGGCCTTCTGTTGGCCGTGGCATTCCTTCTCCTCGCGGCAAAATATCGCACCATGGCCTTCGGCATTTTCCTGCTGCCGGTCACTGTCCTGCTGACGCTGGTGCCCGCGTTCCATGCCGGCCGCGAGACGATCGCCTATCCCTTCGCCGGTCCGGTATGGATTTTCCTGCACGTCGCGCTGTTGCTGGCGGCCTACGCTGCGCTGCTGATCTCGCTGCTCGCGAGCGTGCTTTACTTCGTGCAGGAACGCAATCTGAAATCGAAACACGCCTCATCCGGCCCCGCTTCGACGATGAAACTGCCGCCGCTTGAAACCATCGACCAGATCGCGCTGAAGTCCCTGCTCTTCGGGCTCCCCTGCATGACCGCCGGCCTGTTCATCGGGTCGGTCGTTGCCCTCGAAACGGTCGGCCCCAGGTTCTTCGCCGACCCCAAAGTGCTGCTCTCGCTGGCCATGTGGGTGGCCTATATGCTGATGATTTTTATCCGCCGGCATTCGGGATTGCGCGGCCGCCGCGCCGTGTATCTGTCGAGCTTCGCGTTCCTCTTCGTGCTCACGGTTTGGGCCGCCAACCAGTTTTCCGTGGTACACAGGTTCAAAGCACCATGAGCGATGCGGAGAACAAATCCGGCACGCTGCTGCTGGTCGGCGTCAACCATAACACCGCGCCGATCGAGGTCCGAGAACGTCTCGCCATCTCGACCGCGCGGCTGGCCGACGCGACCCGAACCCTCGCGCACCAGCCCGGGATTCGCGAGGCCATGATCCTTTCCACATGCAACCGCGTGGAATTCCTCATCGACCACGAGGCCTCCGGCGATACCGGGCGCGAGGCCGAAAACTCGCTCATCCTGCCGCGTTTCGTACACGAATACTTCGCCGTCGCGCCGTCGTCGCTCGCGCCGCACCTGTATGAGTTCCGCGAGCGCGAAGCGATTCGCCATCTCTTCCGTGTGGCGTCGTCGCTCGACTCCATGGTCGTCGGTGAGCCGCAAATTCTTGGCCAGGTCAAACAGTCGTGGACGGTTGCGCGCGAGGTCGGGGCGGTGAAGTCCACGCTCGACCCACTGCTGCAACGCGCCTTCTCCGTCGCCAAGCGGGTCCGCTCCGAGACGCAGATCGGCAGTTCCTCGGTTTCGATTGCATCGGTCGCCGTCGATCTCGCGCGCAAGATATTCGGTTCCTTGAGCGGAAAGACAGTCCTCATCGTCGGCGCGGGCAAAATGTCCGACCTTGCGGCGCGCCATCTTATTCAGCAGGGTGCGCGCACGCTGCTCGTCTCCAACCGCACCGAGCAGCGCGCGGAAAAAGTTGCCGCGGCATTGCGCACACCGGAGATCACCACCGGCGTCATCCCCTTCGCGCAGCTCCACGCCGAAGCGCATCGCGCAGACATCATCGTCACGTCTACGGGAGCGGGGCAAATCTTCACCCCGCAGCAGGCGCGGGAAATCCTGCACCGCCGCCGCAACCGCCCGATGTTTTTCATCGACATCGCCGTCCCCCGCGACGTGGATCCGGCTGTCAACGAAGTGGAAGGCTGCTTCGTTTACGACATCGACGACCTCCAGCAGGTCGCGGCGCAAAATCAGGCCAGCCGCAGCAAGGAAGCCGAAGCGGCCGAGTCTATCGTCAGCCTCGAAGTCGAGCGTTACCAGCAGCGCCGATCGGCGCGCCCTGCGGTCGAAGCCATCAAGCAGCTTCAACTCTCCGCTGAGGCGCTTCGCCAGCAGGAACTCGCCCGCACGGTCGCGCGCCTCGCCGCCGAGCCTCTTTCGGAAGGACAGCAAGCTGCGGTCGATGCGCTGACCAAGTCGCTGACCGCGAAACTGCTGCATCCGCAGCTTGCGACCTTGCGGGAGCTGAACTCCGGGACGGAACCCGAAGAGTAACGCATCGCTCTGCCGTCGATCGGCCTTACGCCGCTTCCATCTTCGGTTTGCGAGACAGCAGAAAGATCATCCCAATCACGATCGCCAGCGTAAACATGCCCGCGATCCCGAGAATTCGGATGACGGAGACGGAATATCGTCCGACCACCGGGTTATAGCTGCAGCAATACAGCAGCAGCAGGTCCACCGGGTTGCTGATCTTCTTGGCGGAGGCGTCGAGCAGCGCCATGCGCAGGTCGCGCGCCGGGTAGTCGATGCCGGAAAGATACTTCGACAGCCTGCCCTCCGGCGTCGCGAACATGATGACACTCGAATGCGCGTACTGGTCCATCTTGCCGTCCGGGCCGGGTACCATGACGTAGTGAAACCCGGTCGCGCCCGTGATCGCCTGGATCGACGCGGGGCTGCCGGTCAGGAAATGCACGGCGTTGGCGGCTTCGGGCTTGCCCAGCGTGTCCAGAAATTCCTGTTTCTGCTTCGCCGCATCCGCCGGCGTGTCCGCGGGATCGATGCTGAAGACCAGCACGTTATAGTCTTTGCCGGGCTCCAGTGTCGTCTGCTTCAACCCGACTTCGAGGCCGTGGACCACCTGCGGGCACAGCATCGCGCAGTTGTAATAGATCAGCGCCATCACCACCGGCTTGCCGTTGAACCAGCTCTGCAACGCGCCGCTGCGGTCTGTCTCGTCGGTAAACTCAGCCGTCATCGGCAACATCTGCCCGAGCCGCTGCTCCAGCCCCGCCTTGGCGAGATACGCCGGCAATTGCTGGGGTGTCGCTCCGATGGGCTTGTCCGCGGAGTAGCCCTGCGCGAGCGTCGCCGGCGATGCCACTAAAGCCAGAAGCAACCCGGCAAATATTCTCAGCACATCTTTCGCGATTCGACTACGTCCCATGGAACTCCCAGCGGACAGTCGCTGCACTTCCAGCTAGAACCGCCCACTTTCCATGCTACGCCCTTCGTGACGGCAGAAAGTCAAACGAGCGAGCGCAGGCGCGCAACCGCAGCCGGGATGATTTCGAGCGCGCGATCGATCTCCTCCGGCGTCGTGAGCCGCGAGAGCGAGAAGCGCACAGACGCCCGCGCCTCGCTGTGCGAGAGCCCCATCGCAGTGAGCACATGCGACGGTTCGGTCGCGCCGGACTGGCAGGCCGCGCCGAAACTGGCCGAGATACCTTTGACATCGAGCGCGATGATCAGAGCTTCGGCATCGACGTCCGCGAAACACAGATTGGTCGTGTTTGCGACGCGCGGCGCCGGACCGGCGTTGACGAATGTCCCGGAGACCGCGGCAAGCAGCCCGGATTCGAGGCGGTCGCGGAGGGCGGCGAGTTGCTGTGCGCCGTTGTTCGAGAGCCATTCACGGGCCAATTCCGCGGCGCAACCCAGAGCGACGATTCCCGGGACGTTTTCGGTCCCGGCGCGCCGCTGGCGCTCGTGAGGTCCACCGTGGAAGAGTGGAGCGAGTTGCACTCCCTTGCGCACGAACAGGACGCCAGTGCCTTGCGGCGCGTACATTTTATGGCCGGAGATCGAGAGCAGGTCGACGTTCTTGAACTCGCCGCAGAGGTCGAGCGGAAGTTTCGCGGCTGCCTGTACGGCATCGGTATGGAAGATCGGGCTGGATGCGTGGGCTTTGGCGATGCGCGCCAGCTTGCCGACCGGTTGGATCGCTCCAGTCTCGTTGTTCGCCAGCATGATGGAAACCAGCCGCGTGTGCTGCCGGAGCGCCGCTTCGACGGCTGCGGGATCGACGACGCCATCGCTGGTGGGCGCGAGGTAGGTGACTTCGAGGCCGCGCTTTTCGAGCCATTCGGCGGTGTAAAGCACGGCGTGGTGCTCGATCGCCGAGGTGATGAGATGGGCCGGTTCGCGACGGTCCAGATACGGCTGGAGGATTCCGGCCAATGCCAGGTTGTCGCTCTCCGTGCCTCCGGAGGTGAAGACGACTTCCCTGGCCTGCGCATTGAGCAGCGCGGCGACAGCGTTGCGGGCGCGCTCGACGGCAGAGCGAGTGCGCTGGCCGGCATGGTGCGCGGAACTGGGGTTGCCAAAGCTCTCCTGCCAGAACGGACGCATGGCCTCGACCACTTCGGGGAGCAGAGGCGTCGTGGCGTTGGCGTCGAGGTAGATGCGCTCCATGCTTTCGATTTTACGTTCTGGTAGGCTGGAAGCGCTTTGCAAACAACTTTCCGAGGTACACGTATGCGGTTACGAATGATGGCAGCTTGTTGTGTGATGTGTATGGGTTCGATGATGACGGTGCAGGCGCAGATGGGGGCGGCGGCAGCCAAGCCCGCGGTAGGGACGGCGGCAGACCCGGCGAAGGAAATCGATGGGATGCTGGGCCAGTTTGAGGAAGAGTGCGTGGGCGTGGCCAAGGCCATGCCGGCGGACAAATACGGGTTCGCTCCGAGCGCCGCGACCTTTGCCGTCGGACAGGGAGCGCAGTTCGCTACGGTGCGCACGTTTGCCGGACAGATCCAGCACCTGACGCAGGCGAATTACTACTTCTATAGCCTTGTCGGCGGAATGAAGCCCGACGTGAATATGAAAGCCATTGGCGCGATGACGAGCAAGGCAGAGTTGGTCGCCGCGCTCGCCAACTCGTTTGCTTTCGCGCACAAAGCTATCGCGACGATTACGCCGGCGAATGCCTTTCTCGTCATTAAAGGCGCGGATGGAATGAATACGCGTGCGACGCTGGCGACGTTTGGCGTTGCTCACGGTTTCGATCACTATGGGCAGATGGTGGAATATCTCCGCATGAACGGGATCGTGCCACCGGCGAGCGCGAAGTAGACAAATAGTACGGCAGCGGTCGCGGCCACCGTACTTGGCGGTGGCCTTACCCCCTCCCCCCTCCCCTTTGAGGTACCTTGTACGGAAGTGCTTTAGAATGCTGGGCTCCAGGGCGGGAGGTCTCCGTAAGCAGTTGAATCGAAACGGGTTCGGTGCGAAGTATTGCGAGATAAGGAGTTGTGGCTTCTTTCTGGCGGTTTGGCCGGTTCGGGTTGCGGTTGAGCTTCGAGCGACGAGGTGCTGAGCGTCGAGGAAGGACGGCTTGTTGAGGTGCGAGGGTTTGAGGGTTGAGGAACGAGGGGTTCTGGACAGCTTAGAGCTATTGAGCGTAGAGGTTCCGGGCGCGGTTGGCGTCTGGAAGGGTATCGTTCAGTTTTGAGTTATGAGTTTTGAGTACTGATTTAATTGTACAGAGTTGAGCGATATATCGTGCACGGTTTTTAGAATTAGTTTTGGCAGCGTTAATGCGGGGTTTGTGGGTTTTGCACAGGCTGGGGGGCTTGACAACTTTTGGCGGTGGAGCCCCTTTTGCCGTTATCGGGACTCGATAGGGATGTAAGGCGCCGGGTAGGCGGGGCCGGTGTAATCGGCGCGGGGGCGGATGAGGCGGTTGTCGTCGTGCTGCTCGATGACGTGAGCGGCCCAGCCGGCGATGCGGCTGACGGCGAAGATCGGCGTGAAGAGGTCGATGTCGATGCCCAGCGTCGTATAAGTGCTGGCGGAGTAGAAGTCGACGTTGGCATTGAGCTTCTTCTGGTCCTTGATGAAGAGCTCGATCTTGCGGGACATCTCGAACCACTTGGGGTCGGCATCGCGGCCCAGTTCTTGGGACATACGGCGAAGATGCGTGGCGCGCGGGTCTTCGGTGGTGTAAACGCGGTGGCCGAAGCCGGAGATCTTCTCCTTCCGCTCGAGCATTCCGCGGACGTGTTCGACTGGGTCTTCGCCGGCCTTGTCGATGGCGTATAGCAGGTGCATGACGGCTTCGTTGGCTCCGCCGTGCAGCGGGCCTTTGAGGGCGCCGATTGCGCCGGTGATGGCCGAGTGCATGTCGGAGAGCGTCGCGGCGATGACGCGCGCGGCGAAGGTGCTGGCGTTGAGCTCGTGGTCGGCGTGCAGGATGAGAGCGATGTCGAGGGCTTTGGTTGCGGTCTCGGACGGCTTCTCGCCGTTGAGCATCCAGAGGAAGTTTGCGGCGTGGCAGAGGTCGTGGTCGGCGGCGACGATGTCCTTGCCTTTGCGGATGCGATCGAAGATGGCAATGATCATCGCGATCTGCGCGGTGAGGCGGAAGCTCTTGCGGAGATTGGCTTCGTGGGTGACGAGCTTTTCGTCCGCATCGTACATGGAGAGCAGCGAGACGGCGGTGCGCAGGACTTCCATCGGGGAAGCTTCTTTGGGGACCGCGTACAGAAATTCGATCACGTCGGGATGCAGCTCGCGGGCGGCGGCGAGGTGGTGGCTGAATTCCTTCAACTCGGCGGCGGTCGGCAGCTTGCCGTTCCAGAGCAGGAAGGTGGTCTCTTCGAAGGTAGACTTCTGCGCGAGCTCGTGGATGTCGATGCCGCGGTAGGAGAGGATGCCCTTGGCGCCGTCGATGAAACAAATGGAGGACTCGTTGGCGACGACGTCCTGTAGGCCTTTCGGTGCGGTGGTTGACATGGAAAACGCTCTCCCGGCAAATCTTCAGTACCAACCCTTATAGCGAATGGAGAAAGTGGTTGTCACGGATTTGCGGGCGGTTATCGGCGGGGTGTGCGATCAGGCTGGCGTCTCCCACTGGCCTGTTGTCGCCGAGCGAAAGATTGCTTCGATGACGGACATGTTGGCGATGGCGTCTTCGACCGGCGTGGAAACTTCGGTGTCATCGAGGACCGCACGAGAAAAGGCGTCTCCCTGAAGCGTGTACTGGTCGACCGCGGGGAAGGTTTCGGTAGTGATGCCGCCGCCGAAGAGGTCGCTGCCGTCGTCGATGAGGAGGCGCGTGGAGCGGTCGGGCGGGGCGTTGAAGGGAACCTCCAACTGGATGCGGCCCCTGGTGCCGAAGAACTGGAGGCCCTGGTACGGGACGAGCTGGGTGCTGCAGGTGAAGACGGCCTGGGCCGCGCCGAACTGCATGATGGCCGAGGTCAGGCGGTCGATGTGCATCGTGGGGTCGCGGTCGATAGCTGCAACGACGCGGTCGGGCTCGGCGCCGAAGGCCAGGCGGGCGGCTTCGATGAGGTAGTAGCCGATGTCCATGAGGCCGCCGCCGCCGATGTCGGCCTGGTTGCGGATGTTGGTGGGGTCGAGCTTGAAGTAGCTGAAGAGGCCGAGGATGGAGCGAAGCTCGCCGATGCGACCTGCGGCGAGAAGCTCGCGGAGGCGGACCCATTGCGGGTGGTGGACGATGACCAGCGCCTCGCCGATCTTGACGCCGGTGCGCTCGCGGACTGCGAGCAGGGTCTTGGCTTCGGCGACGGTGAGGGCGATCGGCTTTTCGCAGAGGACATGCTTGCCTGCTTCGGCGGCCTTGATGGTCCAGGGAACGTGCAGGTGGTTGGGCAGGGGATTGTAGATCGCGTCGATGTCGGGGTCGGCGAGGAGTTCTTCGTAGGAGCCGTAAGCCGTGGGTATGTTGAGGGCTTTGGCGGCCTCCTGGGCTTTGGCGAGGTCGCGGGAGCAGATGGCGGTGACGGTCGACAGCTCGCCGCGCTGCATGGCTGGAATGACTTTTTTTGTGCCGATGGCGGCGGTGCTGAGGACTCCCCAGCGGACTTTCGTGGACATGGGACGATGATATGCGATCAGGTGTTGAAGCGGTTTGGAGAGAACGGAGTCAGGTCGATGGTGGGAGATTTGTCTTCGAGGAGGTCGGCCATGACGCGGGCGGTGGCGGGGGCGAGGAGGATGCCGTTGCGGAAGTGGCCGGTCGCGGCGAATTCTCGCGGAGAGAAAGGCAGAGCGCCGAGCAGAGGGAGGCCGTCGGGGGTGTAGGGGCGGAGACCGGCCCAGGCTTCGAGCTGGGGGGCCTTGGACGCGGAGGCGAGCATGGGGAGGAGTTCGGCGGCACGGGCGCGGAGGGCTGCGAGGTCGGCGGGGTGGGTGGTGGTGTCGAAGCCGGCGTCTTCGATGGTTGCGCCGATGAGGGCGGAGCCGGCTTGTGGGCCTGCGGTGCGGGGAACGATGTAAATGTGCTCCGCACGGTGGACTTCAGTGAGCGGTGAGGGAAGCTGGACGCGGAGCATCTGTCCCTTGCGGGGAGCAACGGCGTTCTGGCCGCGGAACCATGCTCCGTTGCAGTGGACGAGCTGAGGCGCGGAGAACTCCATGCCGGTGGAGTCGCGGACGTAGATTGCGTCGGGGGTGTCGGAGAGTTCGAGGTCGCCGGTGTGTTCGCGGAGATCGATGGATGTTGCGCGGACAGCGGCGAGCAGGGCGGCGGCGAGTTGGCGCGGGTCGAGCGAATGCTCTTCCAGCTGGATGCGCGAGCCGGGGGAGAGATATTGCACTGTGGTGGCGGTCTGGAAGGGGACGTTGATTCCGGAGAGAGATTCGATCCGGGCGAGCAGATGAGGGTAGATTTCTGTGGAAAACTTTGCCAGAAGGGTGAGTTCGGAGGGGTTGAAGGGATCCTCCGCCGCTAACATGCCCGCCGCCGCGGTGGAGGCTTGGGACATTGCTGTATCTCGTTCGAGAACAGTGACTTGCGCGCCGCGGGTGTATAGTTCAAGGGCCAGGGAAAGGCCCATAATGCCGCCCCCGGCAATCAAAACGTCGGATTGGAGCACCCCGGAAGCAGCCATCCACGTCTCATATTAAGCGTTATTGTGCCACCGCGGCACAGTTGTGACTTTTACCGAGCTCGACCGGTAACTTGCTCGTGCCCATTCGGGGCCGGCGGGCCTCAAACGAAAAGCACCGCAGGAGGTACGAATGAGTGATCGCGAGTATGTCGAAACAACCGTTGCACCACGGGCGCCAGGCTGGCTGATCGGTGTATCCATAGCCGGTTTGGTGCTGGCGCTGGGTTCTCTTGGCTGGGCAATCGGATTGCAGAACCATCTGGCCGCCGCGCAGCAGAGCATAACGGCATCCGATCAGCGCAATCAGGCGCTCTCCGACAAGTTGGAACAGACCAACGACCGCATGAAGGCGCAGGGCGAAATGCTCGGCCAGAGTGTGGGACTGACCCAGAAACAACTGGAGGAAAAGTCGAACCAATTGATTGCGGCTCAACACTCCGCCGCGGCAACCACGGCGAAGCTGGCGAGAGCGCAGGATGAGACGAACAAACAGGTCTCAGCGGTACAGAGCGATGTGACCGGCGTGAAGACCGATGTCGGGGGTGTGAAGACCGATGTGGCGACCACGCAGGCCGACCTGGCTGCGGCCAAAACGCAGATGTCGAGCATGATGGGCGACGAAGGCCACATGAGCGGCTTGATTGCGACCAACCACGATCAGTTGGAGGAACTGAGGCATCGCGGCGACCGTAACTACTACGAGTTCACTCTTACGAAGGGTGCGAAGCCTACACTCGTATCGACAATTAAAATCCAACTGAAGAAAGCCGACCAGAAGCGGTCGAAGTTCACGCTCAATGTGAACGCCGACGATCGGACCATCGAGAAGAAGGACAAGAATCTGGATGAGCCTATTCAGTTCTACTCCGGCAAGACTCCGATGTTGTACGAGATCGTGGTGAACACGGAGAGCAAGAACCAGATCACGGGATACCTGAGCACGCCGAAGAATGCGCCTCAGCAGATCTCGATGCCGTAAGTGTTGTTGCAGTGCAAAGGCCCGCGCGACGATGTCGCGCGGGCCTTTGCTTTTTATGCGGCTGTTTGGAGCTTTACCCCGGGGTTGCGACAGCGAGCAAGAAGCAGGTCCTTCGCGTGGCGGACCAATTTGAAAGTGAATAACTGAAGGTACTGTCTGTGGGCCCACTCGTATCGAAACGAGAACGCGTCGGGTTCTTGATAGAATGCTCGTCATCATGTCGACGACCTATCTGCTGATTCATGGCGCTTGGCACGGAGGTTGGTGCTGGCGAAAGATCGTGCCCCTGCTCGAAGCTGGGGGTCACAGAGTCCTCGCGCCGGATTTGCCGGGGCATGGAGACGACAAAACGGCTACCGCGATGGTCACGCTTGAGAGTTACGCCGACCGCATTTGCGAAATCGCCTGCGCGCAGGCTGAGCCGGTGATTTTGGTGGGCCACAGTATGGGTGGCATCGCCATTACGCAGGCCGCTGAAAATTGCCACGAACGAATTGGAGCGCTGGTATATTTGTCCGCGTTCTTGCCGCGCAACGGCGAATCGCTGGCGACCTGGGCCTCGCAGGACCGGGAGAGCATGGTCAATCCCTCAACCATTGATTCGCTGGCGGATGGGACCATCGGCTTCAAGCCGGAATATATCCGCGAGACCTTCTACGGAAACTGTGCGGAGGAAGACGTGGCGTTCGCTCAGTCGCGCCTGGGTGCCCAGTCTGGCGCGCCTTTTGGAACGCCGGTCCAAACATCGGCAGAGCGCTGGGGTCGAATTCCTCGTTATTACATTGAGTGCGAGCGCGACCGCGCCATAACGCTCAAGATACAGCGGGAGATGCAGAGGCGTTCGCCATGCCGGCAGACGTTTTCCATCGACACCGATCATTCTCCGTTCTTTTCCGCGCCAGACCAGCTCGCGGACGTTCTTCTGCGGATTGCAAGCGCGTAATCGACAGGACAAAATCGGCAGCCTTAATGCGCCGGCGCGTTTTCCTCCGCGGCGCGAAGCTTCTCGAGGTCGCGCTGCCCATCGAGGTAAGCCAGTGCGCTGCGGTGCATCAATTCGAGGTAGGCAAGAGTCTCTGTGCGGCGGACGCGCTCCTCGATAAGAAGGCCGAGGTACTCGTCAAGCTGTGCCGGCGCGATGTGAGAGAAGTCGAAGGGACCGGACGGAAAGCCGGTCTGGAAGCGCTGCTCGAAGGCGACGCGTTTGGTGGCAACCTCCTGGGCGCGCTGCTTGAGAGCTTCCGATTTAATGACAGCGACTTCGGCGTCGGCGAAGCTGTTGATCTCATCCTCGCTAAGCAAATGAATGAGGCCGCTGGATTTGGCTGCGGCGAGGTTTCCGAGCCGGATTGTCTCGATGGGGAACGCGGGACGATACGCTGGCGGAGGCAGCGGGTGATCGAGCGAGATCGTCTCCCGAACCTGCTGTATGCGAGCCGTGAGATCTTCGACCTGCCGGGTGTTGGCGTCCCGGTTTTGATCGACATCGCGAAGATAGAGCCGCGCATCGGTGTTGGCGCCCTCGCGGAGCTCGGTACGCTGATGGTGCTGGTGAATGAGCTCGACGGTTTGTTCAAGGCCGATCGCGATGAGGATGCCGACGGCGATCGTACCGATGTGAATGAAGAAGTCTTTCCAGGTGTGGTCGGACTTATGCGGCGGGTGAATGTCGATCATGGCGTGGCGCTCCGAGTGGCGGGAGAAGGTACT